>JAESGT010000024.1_pt1 | contig 69143 bp, 52 predicted proteins | sample 9266261 | NCBI WGS metagenome assembly JAESGT01 (sample SAMN15741584, study PRJNA653494) | algae metagenome | isolation source: Pelatocladus maniniholoensis HA4357-MV3 and co-occurring heterotrophs from... | place: USA: Maniniholo cave near Haena, Hawaii | collected 2009-07-28 | reverse complement strand
CATAATTTTTGAGTGGGGGCGGTTGCCGTGGGCAACCGCCCACTCTCGCCTCTCTTAAATGATTATCATTCTTATTTCCATGTCCTCTCTTAAGTTTTTTTGTATGATTTATTTTTTGGAAGTCCCTAAGAGATAGGATGCAGGAGACTGTTCACTATTGTTGTTGATAGTGACGAAACGACCTCCCGGTTTCAGGTTAGCGAATATGTGCTGGCAAATTTTGAGTGCTTGTTCTGGAGTTTGGCAATAATTTAGCAAATATGAAGCTACCACCAAATCAAAGCTACCAATTTTACCTAATTCGAGGACATCACTAAGGATATATTCGACACCTAGCGATTCTCTGGCCTCCTCTTGTGTCGCTAGTTCAATCATTTTTTCCGAAATTTCTACCCCGATAACCCGTGTAGCGCCTTTTCGTTTAAATTCTCGAGAATAAAATCCTTCTCCACAAGCTAAGTCGAGGATGGACTTTCCAGTCACATCACCAAGCAAATTCAAATATGTATATGTCTCAATGTGTAGACGAAATGGCAATTCTTTAGATTTTTTATACTGCTGGGCAATGGTGTCATAATCAGTTGCCATTTTTTACCACGCTGAAATTACACTAACTCACTTAATAATTAGTTTATACCTTTTTATAGGTATGATTTTTAGATACAGTTGATTGCCATTAAATTTTGAGGATAGCGATCATTTACCTTAATTCTTCACATATAATTGTTTCTGATTGGTAAATCACGCAGAAAATAAAAGCGATCGCTCTTCCAATTACTTCCTTTTATTCGTCCCAAGTAACCTGTTAAGGGTGATGAGAGTTCGATAATAATTTCGTGCATTTCCTCGATTTTTAGCGGTTGTGGTGGTTTGGAACCAAAATAAACACCATATAATGTCTCAACTCCGGTGTTATCTGAACCTGTGTTTTCTAGATAAGTTTTAACAAGTTGGACAAGGTGCGATCGCAAACTAATTTCTCTGTTAACTTGGTCTATATATTTGTCAACTTCCTGATCAGATTGACCTGCTTTTAAATATTGTTTGAGTTTAAATAAGTCTACTGAGTTTTGATAAGTGCTTTGTAATTTGACAAGCTTCTCTAATGTTTCCGGGTTAATAATAGCCATATCATGTACTTTTGCAGCATCTTGCAGTTGAGTTGTTGCTTCACCAGGGCCAATAATTAATTTGGTTGCTTGTTTGAATACTTCTTGACTTTTTAAACGTAGTGTTCCCAAATTCAATAATTGTACTGCGGTATCGTTAGGAATTTTTTTACCAGCTTTACATTCTCCAACTAAAGAATAAGGCTGTGAACAAAATATGTCTATCCCACCAGCACCACCTTTATGAAAATAATCAACCGTAAAGCCTAAAAATTCTAGACTCTGACGAACTATGTTTTCAAAATCTGTTCCAGCTTGGTAGTTGCTTTTACCTTCGTCTAGTTGTTTACTGCGATTACCCAAAGCTGCAATATTATTGATCCAAGTTAAATGTGAATCTGCTTTGATGCTAGGCGATTTACTACTCCAACCCAAAAATACTTTAATATCTTCCTCTAATGCTCTAGCTGCTGAGTTGGCGATCGCAAAAGAGGCTAAATTACTCTGTAATTCTTCCAACTCAGGATGTAGGGGTGGTTCGAGTTTTTCAAGTTGGTGTTTACGTTTAAGAAAAATGCGATCGCTCAATACAGGATTTGCATCAGTAACACTCAAAGGTTGTGGTAAAGCAACAAACTGGCTGTTTTGCTTATGTTTAACAGATATTTCTATTGCTTTTGGCAGTTGATAAACTCGTAAATACGCTATGAATATGTTTTGCTTTTGTGCAAGTATGCTTTGTAAGGCTTGTTGAGTCCAAATTGTTAGTGAAGATAAAGCAGCTAATGATTCAGTATGATTAATAATTTGGCAGAATTCGCATTTTGCCCAAGCTTGAATTGTAACTGTATCAGAAACTAAGTGCGATGATTGTAAATGTGCGATCGCACTATGAGCAATAGGTAAAAAACTTGAGCAATAATATTGCTCAATTGTCAGTGGGATATTAATAAATTCTGTAGGATAAAGAGCAAACTGTTGTCCAGGATGGATAAAATATCTGGGTAAAGCAGTAATTATTCGTCCTTGTATTAATGCTTCAATATCAGGAACAGGTAGACACAAATTTATTGAAATTTTAGCCATCTAATTTATTGAAATTAGCAATATCGATTTAAAACTAATGTCATCAGTAAAATCAGAAATAATTTGAGGAGCATTCATAGATTAATCATCAGTTAAATTATTAGAGTTTTGACTAGAAGGTTCACTGATGATTTCTCTAATTAATTGATTATCAATTGCTAATTTTTGTTGTTTCATAAAATCAAACACTTCTGCTTTTGTTAGCTTATCATCTTCGCTATGAACAAGAAAATAAATAGCTAAAAGAGGTTTTATATCTTGAGTTTGCAGCTTTACCTGTTTTCCACCTTTTTGCTGTAAAAGTATTTTCAAATTATCTTTTGCAACTTTTGCAGACGGACTAATTTTCTTGGAACGCACTAAGCAACCCCGTGTTAAATCAAACTTTTTGTATTCTATTAAGCGCTTTAATGCTGCTCCTACATAGCTACCACCAGATTGTTGTATGACATCTACTCCTATTTTGACTTTTCCTTGATTACCCACAATTTTAAAATCAATAAAACCTTTATCTGCTGCATTAGTTTTAACGTCTTCTACAGCTTCAATCGTAACTTGTTCTACTGTTTCTCCAATTAAGCTACTGAATGCAATCCTCAGTGAATTGGCAATTTTTCCTTCATCTTCTAACAGTGAATCAATCTATAGAGCCTTCTAGTTTAGCTAATTCTTGTTGGAAATATGCTTCTACAGGATGTTTATTATCAGGAATAAAATTATCTGCACACCATTTTAAAAGTGACCTAACAGTAGGTTTAGTTTTGCCTAGAGTTCTTAGTTTAGCTTCATTAAATGGGTATAGAAAATGTGGTGGAATTTGTTTATACTCTTCGTAAAAATCTTGTAGCCATTGATGCACAACAGCAACAACATCATCGGAATTTAAATATTTTAATGCTATAGGCTGTCTATCAGATTGGTCACTAACTAATCTATCAACTACTGCTTCAACTTGTGGTAAACTCCTGATTTGATAATTCCAAGTATCAGGATACATTGCTAGTAACAAAACGCCTTTTTTGAGATTATTATACAAATCCTTCGCTAGACTGGCGACAATTTGTGCTGCGGTAAAACCGTTGTCAGCAATATCAGCAATATCTAGTTCATCAAAGCAAATAACAGGAATTTTATAATCACTGGTAATTTCCAAAATTTGCCGAACAAATTTTAATGATTCAGCTTCTATATCTTCTTTTTTGTGATTTGGTAAACCCATGTCCTCAGCTTGTGTAGGTGCTAGTTCAAATCCAGATAGCCAGTAGTTTGCATAGGTACTATGGGCAGAAGATAATGTCCACAAAATCGCTTTAATTATGTAAGGATTCGTGATTTCTGGTTTGGATTTTATAATTATTTCTGTTAAAATATTAACTACTTTATTTGAAGATTTAATCAACCAATTAGGAAACCCATTAATATACTGTTGTGGTGTGTAGTTCCAATGTTTGACTTCGTTAATTAAAGCTGCGGCTATTTCTTGCCATTGCATAATCTTTTGAGTAGTAAATGCTCTTAAGCTAGAAGCGACTGTTTGTAAAAATTGATATTGAATTTGATTCAGGTTATCATATTTACTCATGTATATAAATAAAGTGCCATTTTCTGCTTGTATGCGGTGGCGAATCCGGCTAATAATATGACTTTTTCCTAGCCCTCTTTCAGCAGTAATTGTGATCCCGACTGTTTCACGCTGTCCCTTACGAATTTTTTCGATAGCATCAAACACTGCATTAGAAGCATGAGCATTAATAGAAGCTACATCAGGAAAACTTTTTCCCCAAATCTGGGATGGTCTAACAACAAAATTTCCTGAAAAGGGATTTTTTTCTCTAATTAATTCATCAATTTTGCTATCTGTCATTGTTTTACTCAGTGAAAAATAAAGTTTAAGTATAGAGATTTTTTCTATTGAGATAATTTCACTCTCACCATAAACTTTAAGGACTAAACCCCTGACTATGAGCTTTAATTCTCATACTCAAAATAAACTTTATACTTTCAAAAGTTTGGCGTAGCAGCGTAACCCATCGAGTTCTGTAGTAATTGAGTCTTCTATCTTATCTGGTGCGCTATCTTCAACGCTTCCACCTTGCAGTTGCAAAATATCATTAGCCTGCATTTCTAATAGCCATTCTTTAAAATCAGAACGACTAACTCGTTCTCCTATCTCACGACGAATCCGATAAATTGGAACGAGATGATTATAGCTATAATCATTGTTTAGCTTTTCATATACATCTAGCGCTATTTTCTCAAACTCTTCGTAAGATTGAACCCCACTTTTTACTCCATTAGCTGGTGCAAATTTACCAGTATCATCCATTTCTCGTATCCACTTCAGCAGCGCATTTGCAGTCTTAGCTCCTATATTAGATTCATACTTAAACTCAGGGTTTTTAAGTCCCTCATGTAGCATCTGTAAGCCCTTACTTGTGAGAAAAACAGTCTCTGCTTTGTTTTTCTTTGCTATTTTGAGAACCTCTGCTTTTTCTAATTCCTGCAAAATGCTTTTATAATCTCCACTTTTTTCACTACTGCGTTTGGCTCGATCTACTACTTCTGTTCTCTTAACTTCCTGCTTCTCTCCTCCCAAGTCCCACAAAGCCAAAAGTATACGAGTTTGTGCTTGGGTAACTTCTAAATGATTATTTAGTGATTTCATATTGAGTATTAGAAATTACTCTTAAATTTTAAATAAAAATATAGTTGCTTGATGGTAATTTTACTGAAAATTTATGTTAAGTTTAGAAAAAATAAGTGTATTTATAAATAAAAAAACAATATTTACTTCCATTAAGAAATTAAGATGCGGATTTCTCAAAAGTAAGAAATCCGCATCTAGTCTGCGTAGGCTTGCTCTACGGGCGTCTATGTTTATGTAGCCGCGAATTATATTCGCTCTTGTTTTTCAAAAATTGGGATGCTCTTTCAAAATCTCCTGCGCTCGTTCAATATTATTCTGCACCGATTCCGCCGATCTATAGAGAGCAGCTCTTTCCTCATCACTGAGATTCAATTCCAATACACTTTCAATTCCGCCACATCCCAACCGACAGGGAATACCGATCGCCACATTTTCTAAACCGTATTCTCCCTGAAGAGACACAGTTACAGGTAATAAACGCGACTGATTTAATAAAATTGATTCCACCATCATGCAAGTAGCAGAAGCTGGAGCAAAAAACGCACCACCTGTGTGCATCAGTTCGACAATTTCTGCACCACCGTGACGCGTGCGTTCTACTAAACGTTGAATAGTATCTGTATCTAGCAATTCTGTCAGGGGAATACCGTTGACAGTGGCAAAACGCGGCAAAGGAACCATCAAATCACCGTGGCTACCGAGTACCATCGTCTTGACATCACCAGGCAATACTCCCAATTCCATCGCAATGAAAGTTTCAAAGCGGGCCGAGTCTAACACGCCTGCCATACCCATGATGCGATCGCGTGGTAATTGTGTAGCTTGCCATGCCAAATAAGTCATCACATCTAATGGATTGGTGACGACAATAAAAATCGCATCTGGAGAATGAGTGATCGCTTGTTTGGCTGCATCCACAACTATCTTGGCATTTGTCTTTAATAAGTCATCCCGACTCATACCCGGTTTACGAGGAAACCCTGCTGTGATTACCACAATCTCCGAACCAGTTGTATCGGCATAGTCATTAGTACCGATAATCTGACGGTTATGCATTTCAATTCCCCTCGCCTCCATCAAATCTAGCGCCAATCCCTGGGGCATTCCTTGAACAATATCCAACAACACTACATCAGCAAGATTTTTCTCCGCGATGCGTTGGGCAAGGGTACTGCCAACTCTACCAGCACCAATAACGCTGATCCGGGGCGAGTAGCACACAATGGAGGAGGAAAGGGGATTATACATAAATTTTTACTTAGAATTCTACTTAAACTCTTCTAGTTGATCTAAACGTAACCAAATATTCGGCGTTGGTACTTTGCCAAACTTGACAAAAGCATAATCACCTTTGACATCTACAATTTCGCCTTTACTGTCAAACAAATAATCAGGAAAACGAGTATCACTAGCTTTGGCTTCTACACTATTTTCCAACTTCTCACGAATAACCCGAACCATATCTCCACGTTTTACAGGCATATATTCCCCTCGCAAGTGTATCGATTGCTATACAGGATTCTATCTTGGGAAGTGTGTTTGTTGTTTGGAATTATCAACCATGAACTACTGTAGGGGTGCAAAGCCTTGCATCAGTACCAACCACTAAAAACTATCGCTGACATTGCAAACAAAAATGACTGGATCTGCCAGCTAACTTTGTCCGTTGAATAACATTTCCACAAACACGACAAGGTTCGCCAGTACGGTTGTAAACCCATGCGACACCACCGTAATTACCATTAACGCCCTTAACGTTGAGGAAATTACTAAAAGTGGTTCCACCCGCTGCGATGCTGGTTTCCAAGACTTTAATTATTTGCGATCGCAACTTTTCGATTTGTTCTGGCTGCAAATCTACACACATTGTTTCTGGTAATATGCCACTCATAAACAATGCTTCATCGGCGTATATATTACCTAATCCCGCAACTACAGATTGATCTAGTAAGGCAGTTTTGATCGGACGACGCCTGTTTTTGAGTTTCTTGGCTAGATAATCAACTGTAAATTCTGGTGAAAAGGGATCTGCTGCTAGTTTTGCTAAACCTGTAATAATGCTTTCTGGGGTTTGAGTTGGTGGTACCCACCACATTTGACCAAAGGTACGCTGATCGACAAAGCGCAATTCCCACCCATTCTCAAAAAATAATCTCACCCGCGTGTGCTTATGTAAAGATTCATCTTGATTCAACCACAATAATTGACCAGTCATGCGGAGATGAACACCCAAGTAAGAGGTGTGGGTAGTGCAACTAAGTTCGGCGAGGAGATATTTACCGCGACGGTACCAAGTGGCGATCGCACTTCCTTTAATTTCGCTGACAAAATCATCTACTGAAACCGGATAAGCGATCGTGCGATGCAGCAGCACGTCTCCACCCGTGATTTTTTGGTTGAGGGTCAATTGATTTAAACCCCGCCGGACTGTTTCAACTTCAGGCAACTCAGGCATCTAAGCTAATTATTGACAACAAACATATTCTGACAACTACTGTGATTTTTTGGCAGACATTAAAATCGGGAGTAGTCAACAGCGAGTATTGAATCAAAGTTTTGACTCTCTACCCTCTTGCCACTTACTCCCGAAAATCACCCCATGAAGTTTTTCTAGAAATTTCTACACTTTAGGCTTTTTTAGCTTTTGCCTTTGGTGCTTCAATCTCTACTAACTCGTCTTGAGCAAAGTTATTTGTGTTAACGCCAGCATAATTCACTCTCTCAAAGCGAACAATGACTGGGTATCTGATTGTGCTACTTTGCTCAACAGATGCAACAGTACCTACATCTTGAAACCAGTAGGACTCTGGACGAAGAACACGTACTTTAGAACCACGTTGAACCATGAGTTTCTTCCTTTTTTCTTATCAATTGCCAACGTATTAAGGCTAATTGATTTCACTGTAGCTGAGTAGTGTCTCCCAAAGATAGTTTGTTAAGTTATTTGTCTGATTAACAGGCGGTACAACATGGTGACGGCTTTGGCACAACAACGTGAGAAGGAATTTAGTTACAGTTCGTTGCCCTAGCCTGAGTTTAAACGCCCGCAGTGAGCGATCGCGTTTTTGTAATTTACAGAAAATCGGGGCTATAAAATTGCAAGCGTCCGTAACCAAGAAATTGCCCATAACTTTTCTCACCCGCAGGAAAAGCTTTGACACCAAACAGATAAACCCCACTCACTCCTGGATTCTGCACGGGTTTCAAACCAATAGTAATAGTTTTACCTGGTGATATTGGTGGATCAAATGTCAGTGAGACTGTTCTCGTTTTGCGCTCGCTTGTCGCGTCTTTAATTTGCAGTTTTTCTCCTTTATGGTCAGGCGTACCGACAAAAACGACGGTATCTTCTAGGTTAAAGCGAACCCGGTCTACTCCTTCGTGCTGGTTAATTGTAATTTTTTGTAGTGGTTCTCCAGCTTTTTGGGGCAAATCAATTGTGAAATAATAGGTTGCACCCCAAGCATATGTTGTTTTGTAAGTAGTAGTTGCTCCTTCGAGCGAAGGAGGTTGCACAAAATATACTGTACCGTCTCTTAGCTGTACTGCTTGAGATTTGAGGACAGCATCTGGTGCGATCGCTATAACCAAAGTTAGTGCTGTACCTAATAAAAATGGAAAGCGCATTGCTTGATTTGACTGTAGTTAAGTTAGGTTATAAAACTACGTTAAAGTTTGATTTTTATTATTTATTTTATTTTATCTAAGACTTTTCAAACATCTTCTCAGGACTTAGTACGTAAGTATATATACTTTTTTACAAATAAATGTAAAAGATAATTGAAATTAGTTGTCAAATTACCTTGTTAAGTTAGAAACTAGAATTATAAATACAAGCAATCATTCATTCACTATGAATACTGTTTCTAGCTTCGGGTTTAAACGTCCGATTTGGCAATCTATTGTGATACTGACTTTAGGCTTCTGGCTTAGTGCTAGTTTGCTTTTAGACTGGGTTATTATGCCTAGTCTTTATGTGTCTGGCATGATCACACAAGCCAGTTTTGCCACAGCAGGCTATGTTATTTTCTGGAATTTCAATCGTATAGAATTATTGGCTGCTGGCTTAGTATTAACTGGTGTCTTAGCTCTCAATCAAACCCAGTCTAAGTGGCGCTCTGGTAGCCTGATTTTATCGGTATTATTGTTAGCAATATCATTCACTACTACATATTGCTTAACACCAGAAATGTCTGCTGTCGGAATGCAACTAAACCTGTTTCAGACAACAGCAGAAGTACCAGGCAATATGAATTTATTGCATGGTAGTTATTGGCTGTTGGAAGTTATCAAATTGGTAGCTGGTGGTACGCTTTTAAGTTGGTGCTGGCGGCAATAAAATTTGTAGAAACGCACAATACACCGTATACATATGTGCGTCTTCTACAACTCATCTTGAGAAGCTTCATTGTTAAACCACAGCAAGCGTACAGCAAGTACAGCAAATCCCACAGCAGCGATCGCTTTTAACAATCTTGTCGGTAAAAATTCTGCCACAGCTCCACCTGCTAATGCTCCTAACAAACTAGTCAAAAGTAACGCACCAGCAGTTCCCAAGAAAACAGCACGAGGAGATTGGCTACGACCAGAAAGAGCGATCGCAGCTAGCTGACTTTTATCACCTAACTCAGAGAGAAAAACTGTAATAAAAGTTAATCCTAAAAGATGCCAATTCATAAATTTTGTTGATTGTTAGTTATTAGTTGGTAGGGGCTTAGACGCGCGTAGATGTGGCTGGTGAGTAATTTAATCAATGTTTAAGTTAAGTTTACCAATGACAAATGACGACTCTCACCAAGTAATTTCAGTGTCTCGACCCACTTAACTCTAATGAATTACATCCCAAAATAGCATTACGGAAATCAACAGCAGCATTACTCCGGCTGCTTTTTCTACGGTTTTTGGAGAAAGACGACTAGCAATCCAACTACCTAAAAGTACACCTAACAAGCTAGTGGTAATCAGTGCTGCTGCGGAACCGAGAAAAACAACCCACGGTGAATGTGATTCTGCACTCATTAGTAAAGTGGATAGCTGTGTCTTATCACCGATTTCCGCTAGAAAAATAGTTAAGAAAGTAGTGACGAAAATAGCTACAGGTGGTTGCTTTTGAGCAGAGTCGGCAACAGCAGGTGATGGTGAAGTAATGTTTTCTGCTGTTTTTTGCTGGCTTTTAGAATATAGAGATGTGCTAGCGGCACTTACAGGTAGGGAATCAAGTTTCACAGGCAGTATTTTTATCTAATTGTTTTTCATATTCTTCTCATTTTCTCAGATTGTTGTTACATATTGCAACCCTGCAAGGAGAAATATTGTCTTTCACTACATCTGCCATAGGGAATATTGTCCTATAGTGTGGGTTGCGGTGCTTCTGAATTGGCGCGATCGCTAAATGCATTTCAGATGTATCGCAAGGTAATAATTTTGAGTTAGTTGATATATTTGATGGAAAACTTGGCGGTTGTGAGTATGGTGTTCATTAAACAGACATCATAATGAGAGCCATGTGTTCACTCATCAGCATTCAAAAAAGTCCTTTGTAATTATTAAACTCATAAAGTTCTCAATAAATACTCGTATTATTAGGGAATTTATTGTATTCTAGTTTGGCTGAATCAAGTTTTTCATATCAGACTTTATAAAAACTTTTTGTAGTTTCTTGTGAAAATTTATAAAAAGATCACATTTGTCTGGTTATGAATTAATAGTCACTTGTTCTTTTATCAATCTGTAAACTTCAAAAAATCAAATGGATACACAACTAATAAAACTCATTGAAAAGCCTATTCTCAAAGAAGTAGAAAACACAGAGCAACCAGAACCACAAAACTTTCCCAACGTTAGTGTTGATATTGAAGAAGAAAATTTTGACATCAGTTATCAAGAACCTAATTATATTTCGGTACGTGATTATCCGGTAGTCCAATCGGTTGGCAATTCAGGATGGCAAGCTTCTGATATTTGGCGCGATATTAGAATAGACAATTTCTGCTAGTGAATACAATTGCTACAAGTCCAGGTATTCGTGGTGTGCGATCGCCTGGACTAAGCTAGTACCGCCACCTTGAAAGTCACGCATTCAAAACCACTCTATTTTATGGCTTTGACCTTTTATAAATGGTAGGTTTATTTCCGCCATGCTGTACTAGCAGAGATCTTTAGCTCTCTATCTGCCAAGTTATAACTAAAATCTATGTAAATTCTCCATTTCCCATATCATTTTTTATAATTTCCTGCTAGCTGTGGAAATGAGTGGAATGGAAATCAAGTAGTTTGACAATAAATTTAGGAGTGAAATGAAACTTAGCGACGGACTGTTGGACTCAGACAAAAAAGCTATGGTTGTAGAAGATTGCTGCAACATGATAGAAGCGCAACTTGCTTCTAAATCAGGTATAAGTGGTATGGCTTTGAAAACAGCCTTCGCCGCTCTTAAAGGAGTCAAACCAGGGTATATTCCTTATGTTGTTGAAATGATTTTGCCACAGTGCTTTGAAGCACTTGATCCCATCTGGAACGAAGGCGTAGACAAAGGCGATCCAGTTGGATATTTGGTTGCAAGCCGCGATCGCACAGCAAACGCACTATTGAGCGTCACTGATGAAAAAGCCAAGAACGTCAATCGCCCAATCGTTCGAGGAACTTATGAAAAGCTTCGTGGTTCAGCCAAGCAACACGTAGAAGAAGCAGTACCAGACTTAGCCAAGGTAATCGACAAATACACTGAGGCATAACTGAGAAAATAGGACAACATCTAAAAGTAGGCTACCGTTCAACGTTTCTCGGTAGCTCTACTAAATTCATAGCCCTGAAATTACTGCTCAGTGGGTAAAGGTGAAGTTGGGGAATTTAATGGAATTTCCTGTTGTGGATCTCTTACCTGCCACTCACATCTTCTTTCATTTGGTTGGTTGTAATTAATTGCCATCGTGAAACTGCGAGATTGAGCGCTATTGTTGCGGAGATTTACAATCGCCTCTGTGTAGTTTCCACCTGCAACTGCTGTCCATTGCAAAGTATTAGTCGCGTTAGGCTGATCGGGAACGAAACGCATTTTATACCTGACTTCCTCTAAGGAATCACCAGGGCGGACGAAAACTAAAGCTTGAACAATATCTGCTGTCCGTTGTAGGAGATCGGCAGAAATAAAGCTACAACTGTTAGCAGTATCTCCTTTAACCAGAGCTAAATATGGCCGATCAATTAAAGACTCTACTTGTTGGGCTTGCGCGTCAAGCTTAGAGAAGAGGATAAACGTAACAGGCAGTATCAGAAAAATAGATTTTCTCATAGTTCTGTTTAAAATTTAACTAAATACAAGTAAGTAGTGATTAGAAGTTGTTTGAAAAGTGATTGGCTGTGACTTTAGGCACTAATTGATCCCCCCTAAGCTCCATTACAAAGGGAAATAGAATCAAAGTTCCCTTTTTCAGGAGATTTAGGGGGATCTCAAAGTATTTGATACATCATGAAGGACTTTTCAAACATCCTCTTAACCTCACGTACTTTGATGTAATTCTCTAGACATATTTCATTTTCGCTAAAAATCAACTTTTTGTATACTAGATCATCCAAGAGATATTTAGCAAAATAGTCTTTTTAGTAGATGTTTGTACTGGATAATAGCCATACATTGAAAGCATTAATTATTACTTAATTTCTAGAGCAACAAAGGAGCTTTATATGCTTAGTGCTGTCATTTTTTTGGCTGGTTACGCTGTAATATCGACACTTTTTATCTCTAGTGTCGAATAAAAATCAATACTCTAATTTTCATTTCTCTGCTTCTTGTATCGATATCTCTATCTCTAATTGTAATTCGTACTTCTGTTTCACCTCGGTTGCTTTCGCCGAGGTTTTTTTGGAGTATGTGCAACAACGTAAATATTTTTAATTTTATTATATATATAATTCGCGGCGACACACACATAGACGCTCTACGGGCGAACAATCAAAAGTCAGATTATGAGGTTATTTTCTCAAATTTTTAACTAAATTGATGTCAGCTAATTAGCAGAATATCCTAGAAGTTGTATTTAAATTATGGTGGTTAGCGTCCATCATAAATCAACTTCCTCTATTTATCTGATATGAACGACAAAATTATACCTCTAGATTGTGATGATGTTATACTTTTAGGAAAAGATACATTTAAAGTAAGTAGATTAAAAGAGTTAATAGAGAAACAAATTAGACATAGATTACAGCGACGAGTTTATGAATCTAATACTCTTGAACCCGGCGTTTCAATGTTGGAGTTATTTAATTTAATATCTTTGGGAGAACATCATATTAAACTTAGTGAAATTCAATTTAATTATGCTATTAATTGCCAGGTACTAAGAATTGGCAGCGAAGGTTGGCGGAAAGGCAAGCTTAATATTGAGGTGTGTATATTGTCTCTTAACCCCAATCTCAATCAAATTTACTTGGAATTTCATCCAGAAGAATTTATTGAGTATGATTCACTTTTAGATGATATTTGCAAAATTATCGCTGAAAATTAATCACATCACCCTGTAATTCGAGATAATTTATAAAGGGAGCATCCCAAATGTTCAAAAAACTCGCTGCGATTGAAATCGCAGTCTCATAGCTAAAGTCTGCTTAAGCAGACTGCTTGATCTATTTGAGTCGTATTCATACGACTTGTGCTATGAGCAAAGGGTTTAAACCCTTTGCGATCACTGGAGATTTTTTCGTGTTTGAAGCCAGAAGGCGACGGCGTAAAGCTAGAGGGAATATTGCAGAAGATTTGGCTGGGTATCTATTTATGATCCCTGCTATTTTGGTTTTACTAACTTTTGTAGTTTTACCAATTATTTGGGCAATTTTCCTATCTCTACAAAAAGTCCAACTTCTTGGCGGTATTCAATACGAGTTCATTGGTTTTCGCAACTTTACGCGCCTGGTGGAAGATGAACGGGTTTGGATTGCCCTCAAGAATACCGTGGAATACGTTGCTATTGTCGTACCCATGCAAACTATTTTGGCATTAGTTCTGGCTGTGACTCTCAATTCTGGTATTCATGGAAAAAACTGGTGGCGCATCCTTTACTTTTTACCCACAGTTACTTCTTCTGCTGTGTTGACGCTAATTTTTATGTGGATCTACAACACAGATGGATTACTTAATGATTTTCTTGCTTTTGTGGGACTACCTACTTACAACTGGCTAGGTGATCCAGCTGTAGCACTCAAAGGTATTATGATCATGAATATCTGGTCAACAGCACCTTTTTACATGGTCATCTATTTAGCAGCGTTACAAGATATTCCCCAACCACTCTACGAAGCGGCGGAATTAGATGGTGCTAATGACTGGCAAAAGTTTATTTACGTTACAATTCCTATGCTCAAACCTGTTACCTTTTTTGTAGTAGCAATGGGGATAATAGGGACATTTCAGCTTTTTGACCAATCTTATATATTCTCAAATGGTAATGGCGGCCCCAACAATGCTACCTTAACCGTAGTTTTACTAATATATCAAGCAGTATTTCGTAACTTACAAATGGGGTATGCAGCCGCGATCGCTTTTCTATTGGCGACAGTCATCATTATAATTACATTGTTGCAAAGGCGACTTTTTGGCGGTAACTAGCACAAATGGTCTTTATACGACTCAAATAAATCAAGTAGTCTGTTTCAGCTAAAATTGATAGCGAATCTCTCCCTTAATGACATTGTTGCTAAAATTTTCTCGCCCCAGCATCACTTCATAGTCGATCGCACCTGTAAAATTTTGAGAAAAAAGTATCTGTGTTCCCGCACCCAATTTAAAATAATCACGATCAGATTCATTTGTTTGGGCGTGCATCGGTACACCTGGTTGAGTCACAAGTTCTGTAGTAATGATGCGGTGTGTGGGTGCAAATTGATATTCATAACTGGCGTGGATATTCGGTATGATGGAACCAATTTTAGTCTTAACCGTTACAGCAGCTTGTGCGCCAACACTCAAAATTAATGATTCTGCTTGTTGATCATCTACTTTCATATTCAGACTACCCGCACCTGTTTCGGTGTAACCATTGATATTGACGCGATCGTATTTCAAGCCAAGGGTGGGGCCATAAGAAATATTACCTGATCTGGCAATGTAACCACTGTCGATATTTACCGAAAACTGTGTCCCATCAGTATTAGCTTTAGCTTTGCGGTGATCGAAATCAATTTGGCGTTTGATATCAAAGTCATTATTACCGTAGCTAATCACAGCATTAGTGTAGAAGTCTTTCTCAACATAGTTGCTATAGATAGAAACAGCATAGCCATCAATTTTGATGTCACCTTGATTTTGATGCAGGTCAGTTTCATGATTAACAACACCCAATGCTACTCCTACAGCAAGTTGATCTGTGACACTGTAATCAATGCCTGCGCTGACACCACCTGTTGTATAGTCGTAATCTGGATACTCATCAGAATGCTGACTACCAAGATTGACATCACCGTTAACGAATACACCCCAGCGATCTGTTGATTGTGTTTGCGAAGTATTTTGCAGTGCTAACAAACGATCATCGATCAGCTGCGCTTGTGTTTGGGCTATATGCAAGGCGATTTCCGCTTGTGGGACGATCGCTGCTGGAGCATTCAACACAGCTTCAGTGTATTCTGCTATAAACTGGTGTCCGCGATCTGTAGGATGAACTTGATCCCAAAATAAATACTCATCAGGATTAGAACAAATTGTACCTGCTTGTTGATCAAAACAAGGGTCATTTATATTTGTTAAACCATATCGCTCAGGCTGGTCAATAACTTCGTTAAATAAAGCATTAATATCAAGAGGAACAATGTTTATGTTGTGGTTTTTGGCTATTTCTTGAAGAGCAGAATTTAAGTTAGTATTGTGACTTTTAATTAAAGCAGTGGTGGTGTCAGCAGTACCTTGCGATCGCTCTTGTGGAGTTTTGCCTAAATCTGGTAAGTTAGGCACAATAATATTACGAGCGCCTTTATTAATTAGTGTTGTAATCGCATTAGATAAATTATTGACTACTATTTGTGTATTGGTTGCTCTTTTTTCTGTTGGCTGAATTAGGTAATCATTAGCACCAGCCCATAAAATAAATAAAGCATTCGGACTAGGGTTTATTGGTGCAGAAGTAAAATCGTTGATTTGAGATGACAAAGATGGAAGGGGTATGATTAGTGATTCACTCAGGACATTAGTATTTCCAGATGTGGAACCACCAACAGCATAATTAGTAGTTTTATTCGCATCAATATTTAAGTATGAACCTAATACTTCCACCCAAATCGGCCCATTAGAAAAACGCCCTTTAAAATAAGGTGGACTCAGGGGAATTGTACCTCCTGTGATTCTATATAGGTTGCCATTATCAGATAAACTATCACCGAAAATAAAAAGTTGATCGTAATCTCCTGCTAAAGCTTTGAAAGGTAATAAATTAGATACAACAGAAAAGGCGATCGCCACTGATATTTTTTTGCTCACACCATTTTTTATCAAAATATTTGGCAAATTCTACTAAATTTCCCACCAGTAACGCTCTAGCAAATTATTAAATTTTCTTTTAAGTAATGCAAAGATTAGGTGTTATAGCATTCCTAGATTATTTGTAAAAGACAAGATCCCCGACTTCTTATAGGATGCAGCTGGCGAATTAGGGGTGACACCCCTCATCAACGATTTTTCGTCATTCCACCAGATGTAGAGACGCGTAGCAAAATCCCGCAGGGTAATTTCGCGTCTCTACAGGGTCTGTATTTGTATCAGATTTTTTGTGAAATGGTATTAGCTATCAGACGGCGATTTCAATAGCAAGCGGGTTTTTTGAGCATTGGGGATACTTGTGAAGCTAATTTCCAACTCAAAAACCTGATTTCCAACTCAAAAACCTGATTTCCAACTCAAAAACCTGATTTCCAACTCAAAAACCTGATTTCCAACTCAAAAACTTGATTTCCAACTCAAAAACCTGATTTCCAACTCAAAAACTTGATTTAAAACTCAAAAACCTGATTTACGAATCCAAAACTTGATTTACAGACAATAAGAGCTAAGAATAGGCATACTGATATATATAAGGAGAGGAACTCAAGCCACTCCCGACCGTCCAAAATGTAAAGAGAATAAAGCGACAATGAGACGTAAACCTGCTGGTAGAACAAATACACCTCCTAAACCCTCTATTTTCCAATCCCCAATGTTTAATTTCACCACCATAGCAATATTGGGAGGGGTGTTTGTTTTGGGTATAGGGATTGGTATTGCTTTTAGCTCTACAGCGACATTTACACCAACTAACGTAGCTTCGCGTGAATTTATTGATACCAAAGCACCAAACCCTGAGATTTGTGTGCAGTACGGAGCGAGTGCTATGGTCATGGATACTAGGTTATTTGTAACACTCAACCCCTTTAATGTTTATGTTTCTCAACCGAGTATGCGTCCGGGATGCGTTCTACGTACCAGTAACTGGGAGATTTTAAGACAAAGAAATCTAGTGACATCTGACCAGGTAAGAGATTGCAAGAACCGTTTGAATACCTTTGGTTTTACGGGTAACTTGAGTGAAAAACCTGATATTAATTGTGTTTACCAGAACGATGCGGCTAAAAACTTCTTTGTTACTGATCCAGGAGCAGTTGCACCATCTATAGAAACAGACAGATTTTAGTAAGAAGTTATTTGTCATTGGTCATTTGTTATTTGTTTTTATCGAGTGTTATTAGGTAGAGGTTGACCAAACTCAATTGTTTGTGAATTAGGATTGATAATTTGACTATTAGAGGCGTCAGGAAGTGGGTAGTTTGGTAAGTTTGGTGTGGGGAAAAAAGGAATATTATTGAGATTACCAGACTGGTTAGGAAAAATCGCCGGAGGAAGAGTAGAATTTGGCGGTTGAGAAGAGTTATTCGGAAGCAGGGGTGGAACAGTTACTAAAGGCTGCTGTTGATTGTTAGTTGTTGATGGTTGATTATTGATGATTGGTAGTTGGTTATTAGTTGTTGATGGTTGATTATTGATAATTGGTAGTTGGTTATTAGTTGTTGGTTGTTGATTGTAGTAACTTGTGGTTGGAAGAGGCTGATTGTTAGAAGGTGGAGGTGGGTTGTATAAACCTGGATTTGGTGTCTGCTGATATGCAGGAAAAAGGTTTGTGGGTGTTGAGTATGTATTGTTGCTCACGTTAACAGGACGTAGAACCCAACGTGTAGGATTTTGTGGAGAAACAGGTTGTAGTTGCACCTGATTAAGATTTATAAAAGTACCTGGCGTTAAGTCCATAACAAGGCGAGTCACATCTGCATTTAATTGCGAGACACGAATACTTTTTATCGCCCCAGAGAAATTTTGTTGAGTAGAAACATAACCCAATTTAGTACCTGGTAAATCTACAACTATGCGGGAGGGTTGGGAGAGAAAAAAGTAGCGCGGTTGTGAAGGTGCGGAGAGAGTAATTTCTAGCTGTGATGTTTGTGGGTCAAAACGCCAATCTTTTAATTTCGATACTGGTACAGCGTTGCTACTACCAGCTTCGAGAGTCAATGCTGTGTATAGGCTAAACAAGCTAATTTGAAATAAAAGCTTGTTTTTTAATCGATTTCTCATTATTTTATTTTAGTAAATATCGAGACACTATTATTGCACCATTTTTATCTAAGTGCGAAGCGATCGTGTCCTTCGTCAAAATTGATGATTGGACCCTTCGGCACAATTCGATTGGGATTAATATCGGTCATACTCATGTAATAGCCGCGCTTGATATAATCGTTATTGCATGTCGCTTTAAACTCAGGACGCTGATATAGATCCTTTAGATAATTCCAAAGGTTTGGATAGTCGATAATTCGCCGCAAATTGCACTTAAAGTGACCGTAATACACTGAATCAAAGCGATACAGTGTTGTAAACATACAAATATCAGCTTCTGTAAGTTGCTCCCCACATAAATAGCGCTGCTTGCTCAGAATGATTTCCCATCGGTCTAAATTCTCGAAGAGTTCTGTTACCGCATCTTCATAGGCTGTTTGTGAAGTCGCAAAACCAGCGCGATATACACCAGCATTGATTGGTAGATAAATTGCATCAATCGTTTGATCAATCTGTTGTTGTAGGTCGCGTGGGTATAAATCTATTTTCTGCGTTGCTAAGGAAGCAAACTCTACATCAAACATCCGCATGATTTCGCGAGATTCGTTGTTGACAATGGTTTGAGTTTGCTGATCCCACAACACTGGAACAGTGACTCGCCCTGTATATTTGGGATCGGCTTTTAGGTAGATATCTTGTAAATACTGTGCGTGATTTACAAAATCGGGAATAGCTCCAGGTGCTTCAGAAAACATCCAACCCTTGTCACTCATAATCGGATCGACGATAGAGACTGAGATTACATCATTTAATCCTTTGAGTTCTCGCATAATTAAGGTACGATGCGCCCACGGACACCCCAAGGAAACGTAGAGGTGATAGCGTCTTACTTCTGTCTTAAACCCGCTAGTTCCATCTGCACTCACGCGATCGCGAAACGTTGTTGGTATCTCATGGAACTCACCGCTTTGATTTTGCTCATTCCCATCAGTTATCCATTTACCTGCGATCATCATTCCTGATGCCATAATAGTCTCCTAGCCGTGATGGTGTAATTGTGCCTTTACTGCTCTAATTAATTCGATAAAAGCGCTAGAAATATAGCACTTCTCACTCGATTGCATGCAATACAGTCGGAACCCCACCCCGGCTTTGCTGACGCAAAACCTCCCCTAAGCGCAAGCGGGGAGGGGATTAAGGGGTGGGGTACGTATTGGACACAACCGAGAACTGCTATATATTAGACATCTCCAGAAATGAGGTATCGACCCTGACTGCACAAGGCTTTTATATTCTTTTTCGGAGATGTCTATTTCATATTAGGATTCCCATCAGGAACCAACATCTGAAAAAAGTCTTGAATATCTCATCAACGAAATATATACATTACCTCTGACTTTCGTTGTTACAAAGAAAGGTAGAGGATCGTAGACGCGAAGCGGCTTCCGTAGGTGGGCAGAAGGCACTTAGGTTTAAAAGTATTAATTGATACTCTAGCTCTGAGTCTAAAGCCCAGTTTAAAAAAAGATGTTTTTCAAAACGCGTAGCGCTACGGTGTACACACAAGTCAAAATTTTTCATGTTGAAACTGTATCCCGCCTAGAACTTTAGTTCTAGGCGGTACAGATGCGCTCTATATAAAATTTCAATGGCTACTTGAATTTGTTGGCTTGTCTTGATTTTTTTGAGGCACAGCACTAACTTTAATAGCTTTATTAATACCACTGATTGACATCTGCCCAATTAAATTATCTTGTTTTTCTATTTGCATTTGTAGACTGATTATTCTATGAGTTTTTTTATCTGTTGCATCTGTATTTTTGCAAAGGATATAATTAGGAATTTGTCCCGAAAAGCTAATATTTTTGTTTTTATATCTACCAGTGAGAGTAGGATGGTCGTCTATAATAGATTGTTGTTGCAAATTAATATTTGCTGGTACTAAAACTCCATTTAAGTACACACCTGATTGATGAATATTTAAGATAACGGTGTCTGGTTGATTACAATTAGGCAATTTTTCTCCAAAAGCCAGACTATAACTTTCTTTGAGAGAGGGAGGAGCTTTTAAATTATTTTCTCCATAAGTAGTTACTGTTTTAAATAATAATAAGACTGAACATATTGTCACACTATAAAAAGTTAGAGATTTGAAATGTAAATGATTCATACAAATAATTATATAGTAATAATTTAAGATAAATTATGAATTATAAATTATGAATGATGAAGCTTTTTGTAATTCATCATTCATAATTTATAAGTTAAGAGGATGTTTGAAAAGTCATGATTGATGTATCAAATATTTTTTACCCCACCCTAACCCTTCCCTTGTAAAGGGGAGGGAACCGGATTTCTCTTGTTTCCCCCCTTTATAAGGGGGGATTAAGGGGGGTAATAATGTAATTAAAATTACAGCCAATCACTTTTCAAACAACCTCTAAGTCAGTGGGAGTAAACAGAACACGAGTTACGAAACGTAAATTTCAGTGTCCCACATTACTAATAACCAATGACCAAGGACAAATAACCACTACTTAATTTCTAAGTTGTAACTTCTGACTTAGGCTCAGTCAGAACAGAGGTAAGATGAGAAATGACTTTGCTGTAACGACGGGTAATGAGCAGCGAGGAACGACATTCGATCGCTAGTTCATCTGTATATCTTCCCAGTGTTTGGCGTTCTATGCCCCAGGTACGGCTAGCGCCTGCAATTGTGAGGTCAACGCCTTGGGAAGCTGCAACTACGGCTTGCATAGGATCTGTGGCTTCAATTGTATTGATGCTAATGCGATCGCTCACACTACTAGGCATTTGCTCCATTAATGTTTGCAGTTCATAACTTAATTCGTCTTTGACTTGATGAGCTGATAGCACCTGTAATACTTGCAAATTACAAGTATCACGATTTACTAATAATCTCAAAGCCAGAATCAGTGCCAAATCATCATGGATGTTACCAGAATAGGGTACTAACAAAGTTTCTAATCGTTCTTGCCCTCGATCAATAAATACTGCAACATCAACCGTGGCAGCTGTGAGAATTTGACCAACTCGTCCACCTAAGCGATTATTACTAAAAGCGGGACGGTGCCATCCGACAACTACTAAATCTGCTTGTTCGAGTGCAGCTATCTGTATGGTTTCCCGTGCAACGTTGTTGGAGACACGAACTATGGGATGAACATAAGAACGTGCTGCTGGTGGTTCCAGACGTTGAATCAATTCATCTAAAAGCTGATGTCGTTCTTGAATTAATCGGTTTGCCTCGACTGGTGTACTCTCATAAGCATAATCTTCTTGTAGTTCAATCAGACAAAGGGGATTAACAATAGCAGGTTGTTGATAATTCACTGCGATCGCTACTGCTAATTGTAATAAACCTTTTTGGGTATCTGGGTTCGCTACTGGCACTAGAACTCTATAGGGACGATCAGAAATATCAGCATCAATATCTGTTTCTGGTTCTGTCTCTACTAAATTCAACTTGATGAGCTTTTTGGGATAAGTCCACTCTAATAGTGGTGAGGTCATAAATGTAGTAACTAAAGCCATAATTACCAACATGGTGAAGAGTAACGGTGAAATTACTCCCAACTCCAAACCAATGTTGAGTACAATTAGCTCAGTTAAACCGCGAGTGTTCATTAACCAACCAAGTGCGGATGCTTCTCGTTTGTTAATACCACTAACTCTAGCTGCTACATATGTGCCAACATATTTGCCTGCGATCGCTACTGCTAGCACCAATACGGATAGTAACCACAATTCCGGACTGTTGAGTAGACCAATTTGCGTCCTCAAACCACTATAAGCAAAAAACACTGGCAGAAGAAAAATCAAAACAAAATCTTCTGTTTTCACCGCTATTTCTCTAACCAAACCAGCATTTTTTGGCATTATTGCTCCTAGTAAAAATGCTCCAAAAATCAAGTGAATACCAATTAATTCGGTGATTAAGGCTGAAGCAACTACTCCTGCATAAATTAACGCTAAAACCAATTGATTGAGGCGTTTATTGCGGCGATAGTAAGTAGCAAGGCGAGAGAGAAAACTTCTTCCCAATGTCACCATGACGCCGATGTATAGCAAACTTTCAACGATAGTAGGAAAAGCACCAGTAATACTACCTGTGCGTGCGACTGCGATCGCGACAGCCAAAACGCACCAGGCTGTTACATCATCCACAGCAGCACAAGTTAACGCCAATGTCCCCAAGCGTGTTCCTTGGAGGTTATTTTCTGTGATGATTCGCGCCAAAACTGGAAAAGCAGTAATTGACATTGCTGCTCCCAAAAATAGAGCAAAGGCGGTAAAGGAGACACTGGCGTTAGAAATTAACGGATAAAGCAGTACCGCTAATAGAGTTCCCAAAGAAAACGGTACTAAAATACTGACATGTGAGGTCAAAACTGCAACTTCCAAATTACCACTAAGGTATTTGGGATTTAACTCAAGCCCGATGAGAAACATGAAAAATATTAACCCAACCTGAGACAAAACATTTAAAAAAGGAACTGTTTCAGGGGGAAACAAGGTAGCTGATAGTTCTGGAGCAACCAAACCAAATAGAGAAGGACCGAGCATAATTCCGGCTACAATCTCTCCGATGACTAATGGTTGGTTAATCCACCGGAATCCTAATCCTACTAGCCGAGACAGTCCAATGACAATCAGCACCTCAATTAAAACGAGAACAACTGTGTGCATAGTTACCTCACAAGCGACTATCCGGTGTCCCTTAGATAATTCTTTAAATCGCTTGAAAATGTCAACCTTTATGGCTCACATAGATGCAATTATTGTTCAAATGTGATGTTAATTGTTATTACAATTAAAAAATCAAATAGCAACAGAAATATTGCATGTTAATTGATGATTGATACTTCTTTGATGGTAGAATCCTCTAGATTTATCTGTGGAGTCAATCCAAAATCCATAGAGGCGATAGCAGCTTCAAGGAAGGGTAAACCAAAATCAAAAATCGAATGACGAAATGTAAGATTAATTATGCTCGTTATTATGAGTAAGGTAGGGTTGTTGATCAATTTCTCCCAACAAGTATCAACAACCAACAAAATTTATTTATACATTTGGTAGTTGTTGAACTGACGATTGTTCGTATACTGTACCTTTTAAAAACATGTTAACTAATGGTGATGCCATTAAAGTAGTAACAATAGCCATAATCACCATGATGGTGAATAAAGTTGGAGTGATTATACCTTGCTCTAAACCAATATTGAGAATAATTAACTCCATCAAACCCCGCGCATTCATCAAAGCACCGATGGTTGCAGACTCACGCCAAGTTTCTCCGGCGATTTTGGCTGCAAGCATACAAGCGATACCTTTACCAAAAATAGCGATCGCCACAATTAAAGCTGTGATTGCCCATAAATATGGTGTATTTACCAATCCAAGTTGAGTGCTTAATCCAGAGAACACAAAAAAGATAGGTAATAAAAATGCAGTGGTCAAATATTCGAGGCGATCGCGAAGTTGTTCGGCAAATTCACCCCGTGGCATTGCTGTACCCAAGATAAATGCACCAAAAACCGCATACAATTTAATTGCATCTGTTAACCAGGAACAGAACATTAAAACTATCAATACTAAAATCAAAGTTTGGATTTTTAAGCCACCATCACGCTTTGTCATCCGCGTAAAAATCTTTAATGTCGGTCGCCCAATAAAAATAGTCAGTAAAACATAGGTTAAACCACCACCAATGGCAAAAGCTGCAATACTTGCATCAGCTTGCAAACTTGCCAATACAATCGCTAGCAAACACCATGCAGTTGCATCGTCCATTGAACCTGCTGCTAAGGCTAATGTCCCAAAGCGAGTTTTTGCGATCCCACGTTCATACAACATCCGGGCTAACATCGGAAAAGCTGTGATGGACATCGAAGCGCCCAAATATAATGCAGCCGCCCAAGGTGTAACTCCTACTTTAAAAAGTTCAGCTTGACCGTATAAAAAGAAAGCTGCGATCGCGCCTAAACTAAAGGGTGCAAGTATCCCTGCTCCAGAAACCAAACCTGCACTTTTGATTCGTTGCTTAATCAGATCGGTGTTAAATTCTACCCCAATCAAGAACATATATAGCACTAGCCCAATCTGACTAATCGCAAAGAGAATTGACATTGAAGGGTTGGGAATCTTTTCTCCAGTCGCTAGTATCAGTGGTGCTTTAGGAAATAGCCATTGCTGTAGACTAGGTGCGATCGCCCCAAACAGTGATGGCCCTAACATTACCCCTGCGATCATTTCACACACTACATCTGTTTGTCCAAGAAAACGCTTTCCCAGAATAGTGACGATGCGACAAGCCGCTAAAATAACTGTCAATTGCAGCAGTAGTTTCAAAACCAGTTCAAAATTCGACATTTGATTTCTTTTTGAGGAGTAATGATTAGTTATCTACAAGCTGATTTTGGCAAAATCCATACAGGAGCCAAGACATCAGCTATTTTTGTTTTGATAGATATAAATGATGACGCAGGAAAATTGCCAAAGCATGTTATAATTTATCTTCCGAAAGCAAACTTTGCGAGCGTAAGCTAAATTTACAAAGCCTCTAGTAGGTGTTTAGCAAAAAAATGGTTGTGTCATTGCTACAATCTTGAATAATCAAAACGATGAACAATTGTTTTGGGATAGAGAGGCGCTTGAGATTGTGAGTCCGGAGCGCCTTCTCTATATTTTTTATATAGCACTAAAAATTCTTAGTTAGCAAGCTAAAAATTTATGGTTTAATATAAAATAATGAGTTAATTTTTTACTCTATTTAGGTCGTTTTGTAATAAGTGCGATCATGCGAATAAGACAAGTCAAAGAAATTGAAATTGAAGGTTTGGGCGATCGCATCAAGCAAGCTCGACTAGATTCCAGGAAATCTCTCGAACAGATATGTGATGAGGTTGGTGTGTCGCGCACCTACTGGTATGACATCGAAAAGGAAACTCTCAAAGGAGCGCTTTCCATTGAGAATCTTCGCAAAATTGAAGAAGCATTGGGGGTTGATTTAGATGTGAAATTCTGAGGGATCGGGGATTCTCCAGAGGAGACGCTACGGGTATACGCACAAGCAGTGGGACAGCGCGGTCTACCCTACGGGAACCCAAAGAAGGCGCGTCTATGGGGGTTTCCCCCATGTTGCGCTTTAAATCAATAGCTAGCTTGAGGCGTCTTTTTCAATTCCTCTCGGAACTCGACTTTTGAAAGCTTGATTAATTTGTCTCTCTAAGTACACACAAATCTAGGTTGAGCGCATCTGTACCGCCTCGGAATAAATTCCGAGTCTCATAGCGCAAGTCCTCTGAAGAGGACTCAAAAAAAGTTTGTTCCAGTCCACTTGAGTGGACTTTCGCTATGAGCCTGGAACTTTAGTTCTAGGCGGGATACAGTTTCAACATGAAAAATTTTGACTTGTGTGTACTTTAGCATTTGAAAAGATGATTGGGATGCAATTGATCTGCATTCCAAGAAAAGGGATTTGTCTGCACGTATTGTTTACCCCTAAGATTCTTGATTAACGGGTAACGTAAACCAAAAAGTTGCGCCTGTATTTGGTGTGCTATCAACACCAATTTCTCCGTTGTGAGCATTGATAATGCGCTTGCACAGATATAATCCTAATCCTAAGCTGAGAGAATTGCGGTTATTGCTACTCCGGAAGTATAAATCAAATAATCTTTCGGACTGTTTTTGACTCAAACCCACACCATTATCGGTAACTGTGCAATAAATTTTATCTTCCTGGGCGATCGCATTAATGGTTATACTCAATCCTGGAGGATTATGTTTAACTGCATTGACAATTAAATTAGAAAATACTCGCCATAATTGCGTTGGATCACCACTCACTAAGGGTAGTTGATCTTTCACTAAGTCGGTCAAAGTGACTTGATTTTCTGCCAACATTGGTTGTAGATCAGCGATCGCATCTTCGACAATTTTGTGCAATCTTACAGATTGACGTTGCAAAACAATACCTTGCACTTCACTCATATGAGCTTCCATCAGTGAGTTAATTAAATTTAACTGTCGCTCACTGCTTTGTTGCATCCGTTCTAAAATTGACCGAGGAACAGGAATAGAGGATGGACGTGCAAGTAAATTATTTAACACCATGAGTGTACCCAAAACCGGGTTGCGTAAATCATGGGAAACTGCATGGACAAATACTCGTAGTGCTTCTTCGGTGCGTTTGCGATCGCTAATATCTAAAATTACTCCCACTAAACCACCAAGAGATCCGTCTGCTTTGCAAAAAGTTGCTTTGTAAAAAATCACATTGTGTTTTTTACCATCTTTGTACATCACTGAATCTTCGTAACTCTGCACACCTCGTTGTACAAATAAATTTGTATCTGCTTGTTGATATTTTTCTGCTAATTCTTTAGGTGATAAATCAGATTCTGTTTTGCCAATAATTTGCTCTTTCTTGAGTCCTAAAACTTCCTCAAAAGCTTTGTTACAACCTAGATAAAAACCTTCAGCATTTTTATAAAAAACTGGTGTCGGAATAGTATCAATTAAAACTTGTAAAAAATCTAATTGTTCTTGTAAAGCTGCCTCAGCTTGCTTACGTTTAGTAATATCTTCTATTAGTCCTTCGTAGTAAAGTAGCTTCCCATTTTCGTCACGAACTGCGTATGCTTTTTCCGAAATCCAAACGATACTACCATCTTGACGATAAATTTGTGACTCAAATTCAGACACTTTTCCGTATTGTTCAATTAAGCGCACAAACTCTGCACGTCGCTGGGGATCAACATAAAGCTGATGTTCTATATCAGTGAAATTTGTTGTTACATCTGTTGAAGATGAATATCCATAAATACCTGCTAATGTCGGATTCGCAGTAATGTAACGTCCATCGGGAGTACTTTGGAAAATGCCTTCAACAGCGTTTTCAAATATACTGCGATATTTTGCTTCCGTCACTCTTAATTTTTGATAGGCAAATTCCAGTTCTTTACGAGCATAGAATTCAGAGCGTTGTAAGCGATCATATAAATAAACACCAAGATTACAAATAGCACAAAACCAGAACAAATATAAAATAAAGGTGACATTATATAACTCCGTATGTTCTGGTAGTGGTAATTTTAGCCCCAGTGTTGTATTTAGACCAAAATAGTAAATAAATAACCCTAGTTGAGATGTTAAATGTAGAATCCAGCGTACAGGTAAAAATGTCGCTTGACTGAGGAACAAAAGCGACCAACCCAAAGTGTCAGGTAGTGCAAAACCTTTGAGAGTAGCAAAAATTTGGGGAATGAGATTTATTGACCAAGATGAAATTAAAAATACTATTCCTGGATGCTGACAACCAAATTTTGTTTGACGTAAAGCCATGCACAAACCCAGACTCAGAAACATAGCAATATCTATGAATAGCGCTTGAGTTCTGAATACCTCTGGTAGCTTTTGCAATTCTTTGAGAGGGAAGAAAAAGTTATAAACGTCTCGCAATGTAAACGTTAAGATGCAGATTAGACCCAGCCATAACAATAAACCTAATCTCTGCCATAAAAAATTATTGCACCAATTTTGATATTCATTGGCAATGTAATCTGCTATTGGCGTTTGATTTTGCCGAAAAACAACTTTTTTTCGCCATTTCCGCAATATTTTCCATATGGTCTTCATTAGTTGTGACCAAATCGCTTATAAGTAGTTTGGCACAAATAAAGTTAACTATATAGTGAGGTTTGTCATAGGTCATTTGTCTTTTATCATTGGTAGTGTAAACCAAAAAATTACTCCACGCTGACGATGACTCTCAACGCCAATTTCGCCACCATGTGCCTTAATAATTTGTCGAGACAGATACATCTTTAAGCCAATACCTGTAGAAAACCGTGCTTGTGGGTCGTGAACATATAACTCGAATAGGCGATCGCACTCCAGTTTACTCATTTGAGTACCGTTAAATTTAATGCTACAACGAATCATATCTGCTTGTACTTTGGCAGTAAGTTGGAGGTTTATACCTGGTGGGTTACTTTGGAGAATGTAAGTAAATAAATTGACGAATATTTTATGTAATTTTACAGAATCAGCAGATACTAACGGTAAATCTCTAGCCAACAATGTTTTTAATTGTGACTGATTCTGCCTTAACATTGGCTCGATATTTTTGATTACTTCTCGAATAAATATATTAAATTTGATGATTTCTTGATTTAGAGTAATTCCCTCTACTTCAGTTGAATGTATTTCCAGTAATGAATCAATCATTCGTAGTTGGCGATCGTTACCTTGAATCATGCGATCAATAATTGAACGAGGAATGGGGATTGGGGAAGGTAGGGGTCCCCTTTGGGGATAAGGGGCAGGTGGGGCCCCCTCTGGGGATAAGGGGTAATGGGGATTGGGGATTGGAGATTGAGAACTGGGGAATGGGGATTGGGGATTGGGAGAAGACAAACTAGACAAAAATGAAAAACTACTCCCTTGTTCCCTCACTCCCTGACTTTTAAGCAAATTCTTCAGTACCATTAAATTACCCATCACGGTAGTTCGCAAATCATGGGAAACTGCGTGCAAAAGTACGTCTTTGACTCGGCTAATTTCTTGCAGTTCTTGCATTTTCTGCTGTAATTGAGCAGTGCGTTCTTCTACTTGCCGTTCTAAATTATTATTGAGTTGTTCGAGTTGTTGGTAAAGTTGCGCTTGCTGAATAGCAATAGCTAGCTGTTGTGAGAGTTGTTGGAGTAAATTTATTTCTATTTCTTGCCAATAGCGTGGTTTAGCACAAGAGTTAGCAATTAACGCACCAAACAATTCTTTACCTAGCATAATCGGTACAGCCAAGCTAGCTTTAGTTTGAAATTGCTGATATAGTGCTGCTAGTTGTGGAGATACTGCTATTTGGGTAATGTCTTCAACTACACGCACCTGATCTGTTAAGAGTTTGGTTCTTAATTCTTGCAAAAGACTTTGATCTTTTTTCTTCCAACTCAGAACAGATGGGTATTGCGGATCGACTGACTCGGCTATCATCTTAAATAAATCATGGCTATCATTAAGGGCAATAAATACCCTGTCCGCTTGCAAAAATTGCCGAACTTCACTAACAGTATTTTGCAGAATTTCGTCTAGGTTGAGAGATTGGCGAATTCGCATTAATGTTTTTGCTAACAAGCGATCGCGTTGAGAAGATAGGCGCAATAATTCCTCGGTTTGTTTACGTTCAGTGATGTCGCGACTGATTGCAAGTAAGCAAGGGATACCATCTAACTCAATCACTTCTGCCGCAACTTGTACTAAGATTACTTCACCAGATTTTTTCCGAAATCTAATTTCTTGGTTGCGAATAGATCCTTGATTTTGCAACTGTTGCAGTAAATTTGTGCGATCGCTTGGATTTACCCAAATATCCAACTCAAAAGCTGTACGTCCAATCACTTCTGAAGGTTGATAACCACTAAGTAGCACAAAACTATCGTTAACTTCTATGTAGCGTCCTTCTTGAAGTGTGCTAATTGTGATTGGATCGGGACTACAACGAAAAGCTTTAGAAAATTTTTCAGCCAAACTTTGCAAAGCAATTTCTGTTTGTTTAGGTTCGGTAATATCTCGGACTATTGCTAAGACTTCGTTTTCACCAATTTTGACTAACCGTGCTTGATAATCTCGCATTCCCAAAGGCGTTGACAGTTGATATTCACAAACTTGTAAAGTGTTCGCAGCCAAAGTTTTAGCGATCGCTTCTTGCTTGATCACGGCTACATTGTCAGGCAAAATATCCCACAAGTTTTTACCAACAATCTCTTGTGTGATACACTCACTCTTGAAATCTAAATACTCTCCATCACGGCTGATACAAAACATCGTATCAGGGATCGCATTTAAAATCGCCTGATAACGCGCCTCAGCCTGATGCAATTCCTCCTCCCTTAGCTTGCGATTTGTAGTCTTCATCTGCAATCCATCCCAAGTAAATAATTCAAAATAAGAAATTAAAAATAAAAAATTGGGAAAATCTTTATTTATATAAGCATCCTGGTCACTTGATTTTAAATTGTCTCTACAAATAAATAAACTTGCTAAATCTGAATCTTGCACTTCAAACCAGTCTTCTGCTTTCAGAGTAGATTTTTCTGGGTGCGATCGTATTCACCCAAAAGGGTGAATAACTTTTGTGAACATGATTGCAGCTAGATCAACGTAGCTTTAGTGCAGTCCTAATGAAAAAATCTCACCAACCGAATGTAAATACTGCTACTCATATAGATTCTTTGATGCAGTCTTATTTAAATTTATTAATGATCAAAGTAGTTTTTTTTAAGTAAATATACTAAGTTATTAAAACTACTTAAATCCTGAGTTAGTTTTTTGAGGTTTTGTTCCAAGCCTTTTGGTAGCTTGGCTTAAAACATAACTATTTTAAAGCAATTGATTGTTTAGTAAAGTCTTGATTATTACTGTCCTGACCAACGTTAAGATAGTATATCTGGACAATATTATGTAACATTTTTTCTTTATTTGGGAAAAAGCTAGATAGTGTGCGGTCAAGAAGCACTATAAAATGTCTTTAGTATCAGATAGGGCATCTACCGTGAAAATACTTAAGTACGTATTTTTCAAAAGACATACTCTTATCAGGCTACAGCCTCTATCACTAACTCAGGATAGTTGCTACAAAGGACTACTATTCGAGACAGTTTGTAATAGTGATTATCCAGAAGAGCGAGGAAGCGGAAGAGTGAGCTAACGTTACACTTTGACAGAGCTAGTGCAATATCTGAGGGAACAAAAATGATACAAAAAACAAACATTGAAATTAACACAGCAAAAGTCAAAGTACCCAACAATAACTTAGAAATTGATGCTTACTTAGCTCAACCAACAAGTCCAGGAACCTTTGGCGCAGTTATAGTTTTTCCAGAAATTTTTGGAATCAACAGTAACATTCGAGAGATTACCGAACTCATAGCAAAACAAGGTTATGTAGCGATCGCACCTGCGCTTTATCAACGTATTGCTCCTGGTTTTGAGGTTGATTATAGCCCAGAAGATTTTGGCTATAGTCCAGAAGGCTATCAACTTGGTTTGCAATATTATCAACAAGTCAAGTATCAAGAAATACTTAGTGATATTCAAGCTGCGATCGCCTACCTCAAAGCTTTACCCAATGTCAAAGATGATGCAATTGGTGTCATTGGTTTCTGTTTTGGTGGTCATGTTGCTTACATGGCTGCAACCTTACCGGATATCAAAGCCACAGCTTCGTTCTACGGTGGCGGAATTACTACTTCTAGTTATGGTGAAGAAACTCCAACTATTAATCGCACCTCTGAAATTAAAGGTACTATTTATGTATTTTTTGGTACAAGAGATGCATTAGTTTCTCAGGAGGAAAACGAGCAAATCGAGGCAGAATTAAAGAAACATAACATCAATCATCGTGTATTTCGATACGACGCCGGACACGGTTTTTTTCATGGATTTTTCAAAGACCAGTACCCATTTATGGAGCAGCACCCAAGTTATAATCCCAAAGCTGCTCCTGATGCTTGGGAACATGTTCTAGAACTTTTTCAAAACAACTTGTAAAACTTGATATTGATTTAATCAGCATTCGACTTGGTGTCTTGTTAAGATTGCTGCCATTATGTATCATTTGTCCTCTTTAGCTTTCTTAGCTTTAGAGGATTTTTGTTTTTCTGGAAATTCGCCACCTTCTTTAGCCTGTCTAATCCCAATCTCAATCAAAAAAGCTGCTAGATTAGCTGTTGGTCTGCCTTGTGCATCTGCCAAGACTTCTAAATCTTCAAATACTGAGTCTGGAAGAGTTACTGTAAATCGTTTGCTCACGTTACCATTCATCATCGCTTTCGCATCCTATAGTACGCCTTCAGATTCGCTAGTCTATTAAAAACATCTTTTAAGATGCTTTATAGATTCTAATTATCTGCTAAATGAGCTATGATATAAAACAGTAGCAGTGCTATTGTTGCAACAAAAGAAAGAAGCGATCGCCTTTGGTTTGCTACCTTTTTGCGGTCGCTTGATATCAGTGTCTTTAAAAACAAGTGAAGTTAAACGTACTTAAACTCGGCATTCGCTGTTTTTGCTAAGTAAAGCGCGAATGCTGAGTTTTAGAACTCAGTTTGGAAACGTTTTTATGGTGTCTATTGACACCATTTTTTTATAATAAATGAAATATTTTGTTAGGTCATTTATTCAAAAACAACGCCGCGATAAATTAAATGTACCTGAAGGTATCAGTGTAGGTAGTTAACAGATAGTACCTGTGAAGTTAGCACCTGTTAACTGCGCTCCTGTGAGAATAGCACCTGTGAGATCAGCCCCGGCTAAATTTGCTCCTTTGAGGTTACTCCATCGTAAGTCAGCACCTCGCAAGTCAGCCTCACTTAGGTTAGCCCGCAATAAGTATGCACCACTCAAATGAGCTTTGTTGAGATTTGTTTGGTAAAGATTAGCTTTATAAAGATAAGCTGCTATTAGTTCTGCTTCGTGTAGGTTTGCTTTGCTCAAATCTGCTTCAATTAAGTTAGCTTCAATTAAGTTGGCAAAACAAAGGTTAGTGCGGTGCAGCTTGGCTGTACCCAAATCAGCACCTCTTAAGTTCGCCCCTTTCAACTCAGCCCCAATCAAGTTAGCATCAGCAAGCACAGCATTTTTGAGATTGGCTTGACTTAAGTTAACTCCAATCAAATTGGCTTGACTCAAGTTCGCCTGTGTCAGTTTGGCATAACTTAAATTTGCAACACTGAAGTTAACTAAGCTCAGATTAGCTTCAATAAGATTTGCTTCATATAGATCAACACCACTCAAGTCTGGTTCAATATTGGGGTTTTTTTCTCTCCACTCCATCCATATGACTGCACCAGCTTTCAGTAAAGCCAGATGCTCTTGATTTGCCATTTTCTCTCCTTTATTCCTGACGCACTGCGAGGGGATTTGTCCGACCTGCGACATTTTCAATTGCTGCTAATGCTCCAGCTGCACCTGCAAGAATATCCCTTTCTTGTCCACCCAAGTAAAGCCGTCCAAAACTACCTACAGCTTGAACTTCTAGGATATTAATTGCTGCTGCTTTTTCTGCTTCATTGGCTGCGAGGGCGGCGTAAGCAGCAGGCTCGACTTCTAACACATATAATGTCTGTCCCGCCAGTAATAATTGTCCCCGGCGTGTGCGATTAATTAGTTGTGTTTGATAAGCATCAATGTTGCGGATAATTTGGCTAGAAACAACACGCGGTTTGAGACATTCCTCTCTTCTAACTCCGAGTGTCGCCAAAATTGCTTGACCAGCAGCTCGTGTTTCACCCTGAGAGCCAGAATGAACTTCTAATAATCCGTATAATCGTTCTACTACCTGCACTCCCGGACGAACAGAAGCTGATTTAAGTGCGACATCTGTAATCCGATTAATCTCGATTCCAGGAGAAATTTCAATCCACAGCGATGTATCCCCAGGTAATGGCAAAAAACCTTGAGCTACCGTTCCCATATATGCTGCATGTTGAGGTTGCAAGCTATCGAGAAATACGAAACTGCGTAGTTCTACTCCCAAGATTTTATTCTCCAGTCATCAGGGTCAAAGTGATTTGTTGCAAAATGTGTACTTAAGTTTAAAGTACCATAAAGCTATGTTTATGCATAAGCTAGGGAATTGGGAGATCGGGGATTGGGGAACAGGGAACGGGGAATGAAAATAGGGTATTGAGGATCTGGCATTGGTTATTCTCCGCTTCTCCCTGCTCCTTTGTCCCTGCTCCCTTGTCCCCTTGTCCCCGATCCCCGACCCTATTTTGCTGTATAAATACTGCCATCAGGCATGATTGCTCCTTGCAAGTTAGCACCCTGGAAGTTAGCTCCTTGCAGGTTAGCACCTTGGAAGTTAACTCCTTGCAGATTAGCACCTTGGAAGTTAATTACTTGATGTATCTGTTTATTTGAAGAGTTTTTGGAAACATTTGTAATATCTATTGGCGTATTATCGAAAATAATTCCTTTCTTCTCAACAGAAGTTGCTGCAACTCTAGCATACACAGCGACCCATTTGAATAAGTATGCTAAGTCAACAGGAATTTGGACTTTAGAAAATAAAATCATGACAAAAATATTACCCGATGGCAGCATACCTCCCAATCCCAAAACAGATTTTATTTGATAGGGAATAACAAATTGAGTTTGGGCTGGAATATATGGACTATTAATCGCTTCTGGAATATAAAATACATTAAAATTTTTCTTGCCCAAATTTATGATTATTTCTGGTTTTGGCTTAATAACATTTTCTATTTCTAGACCAAATTGCCAAATAAGTTGTGAAATCATCGGAATTTTAGCAACAGTATCTTGGTCTATTAATGGGATCACCTGATGTCCTAGAGATAATTTCCTTGAGTTCCATTGCGGATTTTCTCCCATTGTTGCCAACAATGTTAGACACTTTGTATCGCTATTTATAGTACGTCCATTTAATATTGATTTTGTTTCCAATTGAATATCTTCAGGTAGACCATCATAAGGATGGGTTTTAAAAAATCTGACTAAACTACAAGCAGGACTACCATCTGGTAAGACAAAATTTTTGTATATATAGCTTACCATACTTACTGCCATCGCCTCCATACTGGCAGCATCTGTATCCAGATTACGTAGTTTCACAGCAAAATTTAACAAGTTCTCTTTTGTTAGACGATTCAAATCATACATTTTTATCTATTCGAGAAGTCGTGATTAACTACAAATTAAGTGGGAACAAAAATTATACTCCCAACGAAGTAGTATAAAAACAAAATATCAATTCAAAAATAAAAAATTTGAGCAAAATTTGAGCAAAATTTGTGAAAATTTTAATTAATTACTAATCTTGTTGACAAAAAAATCGAAATCAGGCGCATATTATGCAGCAAAAAGCAGAGTACTAGAAATTACTCTATGATTTGAGCTACCTAAGCTGTCGTAGTATATCCAGTCATACCGGACTCAGATTGTATAAACACAGCAAATACCACCAGAAAGTAACTTACTTGTTCACAATTGTGCAATATCCTACCAATCTGGATGTGGTCGCAATACGGTTCAGATAAGACAAATAGATTGACATTTAAATCCTATAGAGACGCGATATATCGCGTCTGGTACATAACCAAAATTATGACGAAAAATTCTTAACCGAACCGCATTGGATGTGGTCGCGACAAAATCAAAGAGCGAAAATAGAATACACGGGTCAGTAATCAGTTATCAGTAATCAGTTATCAGTGAACAAGCTAACTGATTACTGGTAACTGGTAACTGGTAACTGATTACTGTCATATAAGGAGTTTGTTATCTGTGGTTTTACAAGTAAAAACTAGCGCCTACGAAGCAAAAACCCAAGAAATTGCCAAAGTCTTGCTAGGAGCGACACAGGAAAATCGTAATTTCTTTTCGGCGTTACGTGACCAGATGCGCTGGGATGATAAAATGCTGGCTTGGGCGATGAGCAATCCTGGATTACGGGTGCAGTTATTTCGTTTTATAGATACTTTACCTGCTTTACATAGCAAAGCAGAAATTGCCGCACATTTACAAGAATATTTAGGCGATGAAACAGTAGAATTACCAGCAGCCCTGAAGGGGATGTTAAATTTTGCCAATCCTGATTCTATGCCAGGGCAAGTTGCTGCCACAACTGTATCCACAGCAGTAGAAACATTAGCTCATAAATATATTGCTGGAGAAAATCTCAAACAGGTACTCAAAACAATTGAGCGACTACGTAAAGACAAGATGGCTTTCACCGTAGATTTATTGGGTGAGGCGGTAATTACCGAAACAGAAGCACAGTCTTACCTAGAACGCTATCTTGATTTAATGCAACAATTAGCAGAAGCAGCGAAGAATTGGGCAACTGTGCCATTGATTGATCAAGCAGATGGGGAACCATTATCTAAAGTTCAGGTTTCTGTGAAATTAACGGCGTTTTATTCCCAATTTGATTCATTAGATCCTGAAGGTAGTGAAGAAAGAGTAAGCGATCGCATCCGTATTTTGTTACGTCGTGCGAAGGAATTAGGTGTTGCTGTTCACTTTGATATGGAACAGTATGAGTACAAAGATTTAATCTTCAGTATTCTCAAAAAACTTTTGCTCGAAGCAGAGTTTCGCACTCGCACAGACATTGGTATGACTATCCAAGCATATCTGCGTGACAGCGAGCAAGATACCAAAGCATTAATTGACTGGGCAAAACAGCGTGGTTATCCAATTACAATTCGCCTAGTAAAAGGTGCGTACTGGGACCAGGAAACCATCAAAGCAGAACAGAAACATTGGTCACAGCCAGTCTACAACGACAAAGCCGCAACAGATGCAAACTTTGAAAATATTACCCAATTGTTGCTGGAAAATCACCAATATGTGTACGCTGCCATTGGTAGCCATAACGTGCGATCGCAAAGTTTTGCAATGGCGATCGCTCAAAGTTTGCAAGTCCCTAGTCGTTGCTTTGAAATGCAAGTCCTCTACGGTATGGGTGACAAACTCGCCAAAGCTTTAGTCGCTCAAGGTTATCGCGTTCGTGTTTATTGTCCCTACGGCGAACTTCTCCCCGGAATGGCGTATCTAATTCGTCGTTTGCTAGAAAATACTGCAAATAGTTCTTTCTTAAGGCAAAATTTGGAAAATCGTCCTGTCGAAGAACTACTAGCACCCCCAACCTTAAGACAACCAGACAAAGAGAAAGTCGCAAGAGGAGATGGAAGAAGAGAACTTGTAGCAAACACACAAAACAAAGTCGCAAGAGGAGACGGGAGAAGAGAGTTTATAAGTACACAATCTGGAGTAGTAGGCGGAGAAGATGTAAACCATCAACCTTTCTTTGCGTCCTCTTTTCAAGGTGCAGCAGATACAGATTATGCTGAATCAGAATCCAGACAGGAATCTCAACAAGCTTTCCAAACTGTGCGTCAACAACTTGGTAAAACCTATTTGCCGTTAATTAATGGTGAATATGTTAACACCCAAGAAATTATCAATTCTGTTAACCCCTCAAATTACAGTGAAGTAGTTGGTAAAATAGGTCTTCTCAGCGTCGAACAAGCAGAACAAGCTATGCAAGCTGCGAAAGCTGCGTTTACTAGTTGGCGCAAAACACCCGTCAAACAACGTGCTGGTATCTTGTATAAAACTGCTGACTTAATGGAACAGCGCCGTGCAGAACTTGCAGCTTGGATCGTGTTAGAAGTTGGTAAACCAGTGCGCGAAGCAGACGCAGAAGTCAGTGAAGCGATTGATTTCTGTCGCTACTATGCTGTAGAGATGGAACGGCTGGATCAAGGTTACAATTACGACGTTGCTGGCGAAATAAATAGTTATATTTACCAGCCACGGGGAATCGCAGTGGTAATTTCTCCTTGGAATTTCCCCTTAGCGATCGCCACAGGAATGACAGTCGCAGCCTTGGTTGCTGGTAACTGTACTCTGCTCAAACCTGCGGAAACATCATCGGTAATTGCAGCGAAAATAACAGAAGTCTTAGTTGACGCTGGCATCCCCAAAGGTGTATTTCAATACGTCCCAGGCAAGGGTTCTCAGGTTGGAGCCTACTTGGTGAATCACGCAGATACTCATGTAATTGCCTTTACTGGATCTCAAGAAGTCGGCTGTCGAATCTATGCAGAAGCAGCAATTCTTAAACCTGGTCAAAAGCACATGAAGCGCGTAATTGCTGAGATGGGCGGCAAGAACGGAATTATTGTAGATGAAAGTGCTGATTTAGACCAAGCTGTCATGGGCGTTGTGCAATCAGCATTTGGTTATAGCGGGCAAAAATGTTCTGCTTGTTCACGGGTGATTGTTCACACAGCTATTTATGATAGCTTTGTACAGCGTTTCGTAGAAGCCACAAAATCGCTAAACATCGGAGAAACAGAGTTACCGAGTACTCAGGTAGGGCCTGTGATTGATGCAAATGCACGCGATCGCATTCGTGAGTATATCGAAAAAGGCAAAGCCGAAGCAAAGGTTGCTTTGGAAATGCCAGCACCGGATAATGGGTATTTTATTGGTCCAGTTATCTTTGCGGATGTATCTCCAAATGCGGTAATTGCTCAACAAGAAATATTTGGCCCAGTTGTAGCAGTAATTCGGGCGAACAGTTTCCAGGAGGCTTTAGAAATCGCCAATGGTACTAACTATGCTTTGACTGGAGGACTTTATTCTCGCACACCATCGCATATTCAAAAGGCTCAGGAAGATTTTGAAGTCGGGAATTTGTACATTAACCGCACTATCACTGGTGCAATAGTTGCAAGACAGCCTTTTGGTGGTTTCAAACTTTCTGGAGTTGGTTCTAAAGCTGGTGGGCCTGATTACTTGCTGCAATTTCTAGAACCGCGTACGGTAACGGAGAACATTCAACGCCAAGGTTTTGCGCCGATTGAAGGAGCAAATTAATATCATGTTCATTAGACATCTCCGAACATGAATGTAGAGACGTAGCACTGCTACGTCTCTACTGCTACGTCTCTACTGCTACGTCTCTACTGCTACGTCTCTACTGCTACGTCTCTACTGCTACGTCTCTACTGCTACGTCTCTACTGTCTCTACTGCTACGTCTCTACTGCTACGTCTCTACTGCTACGTCTCTACTGCTACGTCTCTACAAGGTTTCTGGATAACGCATATTTAATTTCTGGAGATGTCTATTTGAAGAAAACGCGATCGCATACTAGAACACCGATTCATTAAATCAATGTATTTCGTTTTGTATATATCCTATCCAGGGGGATAGGATAATAGATAAACAAGTAAGAAAAACAACAAGCTAAAATTTATTGAGGGATAAAATTGTGGTTGCGACACCGGAAAAAATAGAACATAGCCACGAACAATCATCAGGTCAACAGCGAGTAGCTGTATTGCTGATGGGCTATGGCGAAGTCGAAAGCTACGAAGATTTTGCTAACTATAACGAACAAGCATTACATTTACTCACAGCAAAATTCGCACCAGTACCAGCTTGGATTTATCCTCCTTTAGCTAAGATTTTGGCTTTATTTGATCGTCATGAGTGGGGTCATCAACACAATGATTTTATTTCTCCCCACAACGCCATCTTTGAAAAGCAGCGTGCTGGTATTGAGAAGAGCTTACAGCAGCAGTGGGGCGATCGCGTCCAAGTTTTCAAAGCTTTTAACTTCTGCGCCCCATTCCTTCCTCATCAAGTTTTAGCAGAAATCAAAAATCAAGGTTTTGATAAACTCTTGATTTACCCACTATTGGTAGTTGATTCTATCTTTACCAGTGGGATTGCGATCGAGCAAGTAAATAAAGCTTTATCCCAATTGGCTGATGGTAGCGAACACTGGATAAAAGGACTGCGCTACATTCCTTCTTTTTACAACGAACCTGCCTACATCGATATGATGGTGCGTCTTGTAGAAGAAAAAATAGCTAGTGAATTAGCTACTGCCTATTTACCAGCAGAAATCGGTATTATCTTGATGAATCATGGTTGTCCCCACAAAGCCAAAGGTTTCACTTCTGGAATCACCGAAAGTCAAGCACTCTACGACTTGATCCGGGATAAATTAATCAACCGCTATCCTCTGATTTCCATCGGTTGGTTAAATCACGATACACCAATGATTGAATGGACGCAGCCAAATGTCGAACAAGCTGCAAAAAACCTGATTCAACTGGGTGCAAAAGCCGTTATGTTTATGCCCATTGGCTTTGCTACAGAAAACCATGAAACTCTCTTAGACGTACATCACATTATCCATGCTCTAGAGAAAAAGTATTCTCAAGTTAACTACGTGCAAATGGCTTGTGTCAACGACCACCCAGACTTCTTGTCAACTGTAGCCCAATGGGCGAATCCTCATATTGCTGAGTTGTTGTCAGAAGAAGCAATGATAGTTAACCCAGAGTTAGCAGCAGTCCACCATCATCATCACCATCATCATTAAGACAAGGGAAGGGAGACAAAGGGATGTTTTGCAGGTTATCCCTCTGCTCTCCCAAGACTGTTACAAGGGACAGGGTTTAAAAAGCCTTTTCGAGTAGCCCTTTCATCGCATCGACGGTTTTGCAATCTTTAAAAAGTAAAAAGATAAAAGTAAAAAGTAAAAAGAAAATCCCCATAAATAAATTAAGGGGATTTAAAACGGACGCGTTTTTTATCGCGCTGCGCGTCTCTCAAAAAGTATTTTTACTTTTTTTTCATAAATAAATTTAGGGGCTTTAAACCCTTTTTTATTTCTTCTTTATGAGTGCCTTTTAACTTTTAACTTGTTCGGTAAGTCTCAACCTCAGTCGTGCTTATCAAATGGTGTTAAGGATTTTTGGTACAGAAAATTGGTGTTAGAGACGCGAAATTACCCTGGGGGATCTTGCTACGCGTCTGGTACGAAAGAATTGTGGGCTTAACACCAAGCGTATTGACCCCAATCCCCCTTGACAATTGACTAAATTCAAATTTTGAGATTAATTTTACAGAAGCTTAATATAAGTTTTAAGTGTTTCTGCTTAAACTAGAGCTGAACAATAAATAAATTTGTGAAAAAAATAAATTTTAGATATCGTGATACAACCTAATTCATAGGAGATTAGTAACAGTCTTCTGTGTGTCTGTGTGGAGTGTTTCTACAATTATGGTCTCATCAATAACTCGGACTCAAGGCTTGGGTGGTAGTTCTGCTTCCGAACCTGAGAAATTGCAGAAAATTATCGAGGGTAGCCTTGCGCCCATTAGTATCTCATTACCGACTACTCCTTTGTTTGGCACAGATGGTATTCGTGGGCGAGTGGGGGAATTGTTAAGTGCGCCTTTAGCATTGCAAATTGGTTATTGGGCGGGTACTGTATTACGGTGTTGTGCTGCTGACTCAGGATCGGTGATTGTCGGGCAGGACTCAAGAAACTCCAGTGATATGCTGGCTATGGGCTTGAGTGCAGGGTTAACAGCAGCAGGGCTAGAAGTTTGGTATTTAGGCTTATGTCCCACTCCCTGCGTTGCCTATCTTACAAGTATGAGTGATGCCATTGGTGGGATAATGATTTCTGCTAGCCACAACCCACCAGAAGATAACGGTATTAAAATTTTTGGTGCTGATGGTTTAAAGTTATCTCAAGCTTTGCAGGCAGAAATTGAAGCTGGGCTGCGTGGTGTGATAGCATCAGCTAGTATTAGCAATTGTGGTAAACATTACTCACGCCAAGAATTAGTGGGGAGTTATACAAATGCGTTAACGCAGCCTTTGGAAACAGTTAATCTCCAAGGCATGAAAATAGTTTTAGACTTGGCTTGGGGTGCAGCAGTTGGGTTAGCGCCGTCAGTATTTGAGTCAATGGGTGTAGAAGTTATCTGTTTGCATCATCAACCGGATGGCGATCGCATTAATGTCAACTGCGGTTCCACTCACCTCGATATTTTGCAAGCAGCAGTCAGGGAACACAATGCTGATCTGGGTTTTGCCTTTGATGGCGACGCTGATCGCGTGTTAGCAGTGGATAATCATGGTAGACAAGTCAACGGTGATTACATTCTTTATTTGTGGGGACACCATTTACAGCAAAAGCAAGCATTGCCTGATAACTTAATAGTGTCCACCGTCATGGCAAACTTGGGCTTTGAAAGAGCATGGCAACAAAACGGTGGTAAACTGATTCGCACACCAGTAGGCGATCAATACGTGCAAGCAGAAATGCAGAAAACTGGTGGTATGCTGGGGGGAGAACAATCCGGTCATATTTTATGCCGTCATTATGGCATTACAGGAGACGGATTACTCACAGCCTTACACGTAGCAGCGTTGGTAAAGCAGGCGGGTGGTTCCCTGGCGGAAATGGTAGATCAAAGCTTTCATACCTATCCCCAGCTATTGCGGAACGTACGAGTAGAAGATCGTAGCAAACGCATGGCGTGGCAAGAATGTCAACCTCTGCAAGCGGCCATTGCTCGTGCTGAAACAGCAATGGGTGATTCTGGTAGAATTTTAGTGCGGGCTTCCGGCACAGAACCAGTGATCCGAGTCATGGTAGAAGCAGAAGCAGCCGATCTTGCTAATTACTGGACAAATGAACTAGTAATGCAAGTGCAAAAATATCTCGGCTAAATTCAGTTATCAGTTATCAGTTATTGATCACTGTTCACTGATAACTGATCAAACACCCACTGACTTTGTTAGACGTACACAAACAACTAAATTGCAGTAATATCATGTCAATTGCAGCTTCTAATAAACCCACAAAATAACCGTCTTCGACCTCTTCTGGGAGTGTCGTTATTCTGTGTATTACGAGTAGAATCAATCACACTTTCGGTGGTGTTACTGTAACGAGATTGTTGATCTTGGGGAAATCTATAATAATCTTCACTCCTGATGGGTTGGGGATTGTTACTGTAAGTGAGCTTCATGACTAATTTGCCATCATTTGAATTAACTGTAGTTTGTTGTTCAGTATTATTACTTGTCTTACCAAAAACTATCTGTTTCCCATTTTGATTACCATTAAATGAATAATCGGCTAACGCATCAAATATACGGTACACCCCAAAATAATCCAGTCCGTTGACTCTACCATTGTTTCCAGAACTCAAAGGCACAAAATGATCTGCGGTTAGCTGACAATTTTGAGAACTTGCAGACTGTAGGATAATATAAGCCTTTTGAGGCACGCTAATAGTCTTAAATAAATTGATCGCCATGCGATGGTCATTGACATTATCGTCTTGGTAGACCTGAATCAGGAGATTAGTCTGTTTCGGAAAACGTTTCATTTGCTGCTGGGTAATCTCAAAGGAATACCAAGGAGCCATGATATAAATAAATGCTGCTTTGCTACCCCATCGTTTTTCTACTAATCCCTTATAAGCCATAGCGGGAGTTGCACCCCCACCAAAAGAATGTCCAACAAAACCTACTTTTGTTAAATCCATAAATTTGCCATATTTAGCACTAGCGGCTGCAAATCCACTCCAAAGTAGGGTATACCTTTGGGAGTGACTTGCTCGCAAAGTTTTATATGGAGAATAAACTACTACATAACCCCGACTAACAATATGTTCTATAAGCTTTGTGTAGTATTGCGGAGAAGTTGCACCATAAGCATGAGAAAAAAATATCACTGGAGCAGGTGATGAGTTATTAGCAGGATGAAATACATAAACTTTTTCTCTTGGCCATTGGGGATGAACAAAAGTTTCTGTAATTACGCGGCTAGAACCATCACTACCATATCCTGTTGTGATTGGTAAAACAGCATTAGCGCATTCTTTATCTGTGACTTGAGCGATCGCAGCTCCTGAGCTAGATTGATTATTAGTATCTCTTGATACATCTTTTTGTAGAGTTCCGAATGAACAAGCACAAAGATTCGGACAGATCAAGAAAATTATGGATACAAGTGGGGCTAAGTAGCGAATCATCCAATAGAAATCTCCAACGCTCTGTGCAAACATAAACAAACAAATTTATTTAAAGCTTCAAAACTGAAAAGTTTATGTAATCTTTATTACTCTCAAGAAAGCTTTAGCGAAATTTTGTTTAATTCAGTATAAACTGTATCATCAAAGAGCAAAATATAAAATTTGCTCCAAATTAAACAGTGTAAAGCAACATGCAATCTTGCAGTAGCATCATTTAAGTGTTTTGAAACTTCAGTGCGATCGCTTGTATTAGATGTTGCATTGATCAGGTTATACCAATTAAATATGAAGCTGCACATTATTTTAACCCCTCCCAACCTCCCCTTACCAAGGGGAGGTGCCAAAGGCGGTGGGGTTTTTTCTATGCATCTTCATATGAAAATGGTATTAGGCATCAAACTATTTTGGGTTTTAGATTTTGGACTTCGTCGTGACACTTCGACACTTCGGAAAGCTCAGTGCGAGACGCTCAGTCGAAAGATTTTAGATCGATTCGACAGATAAACCTGGGTGTTTGTACCATCAAATAAAATATCGATCAACACAGAATTTTACTCAGGTGTAGCTACATATAGGACTCCTATTTGATTTTTGCGAAGCTAGGTACACTTTCTGTTAAGAGTTAAGAGTCCTCACGAGTAAGTTCATACATCAAACCGGATTCCTATATAGACCTAAAAATTGACACAATGAAAACCAAAAATGAAAATTAAAAATACGTTAGTTTTTGTCAGCTTACTACTACTCTTATCTCCTTATCATCCAGCATTTAGTTCTACTAAAAACCATAAATATTCACTAGATAAAACAAAACAATCACAGAATAATACGAATGTTGTTACTGGTGGTATTACTAATCTTCAGAGTTCCTCACAACGAATGATTTCCTACAGACATCAAGAACGTATGTGGTTCACTGAAGATGGTGGAATGCATTTAATAATTAACGAGGGTAATAATTCTACAAATAGTAGCTTAGTGCTTTATTCTAGCTTTGACTATGGTGCTACATGGAAAGCTATGAGTACAATCAGTGAAACGAATGAAGAGTCAACTCCTGATGGTTTTTTGTATAACAGTAACCTATTTTTAACTTATAGTTCCTCTACAGGTAAAATATACTTTTCCATCCTGCGTTACGACGTAACAAATAAGACTTGGCAACCCATTAGAACAAATATAGTGTATGAAGATGCCAATTATATTGCTAGCAATGCAACCATCGCAGTAGACAAGAATAATCGCTTTTGGATTGCTTTTATTCGGCAGAATGTAACTACAAATGAGTTTGAAATAAAAACTTCGCATAGCACAACTAATGGTGCATCATGGGAAGATACTGGATTAACTCTGGGAACAGTAAGTTCTTCAAGAGCAAAAAGCGCAAAGCTAGTCAGATTATCAGATAGAATGGGTGTCGTTTATACAAATGAAGATACAATTAACTGGGCATATCGGATGAATGACTGGTCATTAACTACACCTTGGTCAGAACAGCTGTTATTTCAGCATCAACCAGGCTCTGATAGAGACCCTTACGCTAGTCATTTCAACGTAGTTGTTGATCAACTCGAAAATATCCATGTCCCTACACGAGATCAAGGACAGTTATTATATCTAAGGTTTGATCGGCAAAATCAAAGCTGGGATACTCCAAGAATACTTACAGATGATTCTTCGGTTGCTTATGTGCAAGCAACTGTATCAGGTGATAATAGATTATTGATCTCATATAACCAACAGACTTTTGTGAAAGTATTGCAAAGCTCCGATTATGGTAAAACTTTCCCTACTAGTACATTATTAGCACACCCAAAACAAGAGTCTCTTAACACATCAGCAGACTTTACACGTCCAAGAATTGAAGCACCAACAAGAGTAGGATCATGGCTTCCGGTTCTTCAACAATTTGTTATGGATGGTAAACAAAAATTACTCTACTATAATTTGAAACTAGACACTCCATCTCAAGCTTTGAATAATAATATTCCTACTGAAACTTTGAAGCTTTCTAGAGAACCAGTAGTACCAAATTAAATTTGCGTTGATGTCCGTACCTCCACCTCTATTTATTCTGGGTTCTCCACGTTCTTTTACGTCTTTGATTTGCGCTATGCTAGGTCAGCATCCCGAAGCTTACGGGATGCCAGAATTAAATTTATTCATTAGCGAAACTCTCGAACAACTATTAGATAGATTGAAGGGAGTACGTCAGTTTCAGATGCATGGTTTGTTGCGTACTGTAGCTCAACTTTACGCAGGTGAGCAAACTATTCTATCAGTAGAAATGGCACGGCGTTGGGTATTGACTAGACTGCATTGGACTACAGGGGAAGTATATCTAGAACTGAGTCGTAAAGTAGCACCACTACGTATTGTAGATAAAAGCCCGGCATATTCAACTGACTTAGATATTCTCAACCGGATGCGCCACTATTTTCCCAATGCTTATTATTTGCATCTTGTGCGTCATCCCAGAACTCAAGGAAAATCAATCATGAATATTGCTGATGGGTTAATGGCTATACTAGCTAATTCTATTGACTATTCTACAGATCCACCCACTGTTGATCCTCAAGTTTCGTGGTACAAAATGCAATGCAATATTTTGGAGTTTTTAAGTACTATTCCTGTTCAGCAACAAATGTGTTTGCGAGGAGAAGATATGTTAAGTGATCCTCGCTCACATTTTGAACAATTATGCAAATGGTTAAATCTTTCCTGGGATGATTCAATCTATGAGGTCATGTTGCATCCTGAAAATTCTCCCTATGCTTGCTTAGGCCCCTACGGCGCTCAATTAGGTAATGACCCCAATTTTCTCAAATCGCCTGGTTATCGTGCTTCTACCATCAAACCCAGCTATCTTGAGGGAGTTTTACCTTGGCGTCTAGATAATCAAGGCTTTTCGCCTGAAGTAATCAAGATGGCTCAAGAATTGGGATATGAGTAAGTGGCTTCAGCCCTTATTCTGAGGACTAAAATCCATCCTTCGGGAAGACGCTCGTAAGAGCGTCTAGACTACAAACTTAAGATAAAAAATTCTCCCCTGTATATTTCCAGGAGAGATTTACTTTTACGAAAAATAATTATGTATTTGATAGGTGCGATCGCACTCACCGAATACAAGTAATATCACCCTGGTGTGCCAATAGTTTGTTACTGGTGTGTTAATGCTGTGACAAGGAGTTTATCAAGCAAATAACAGCACCCGATGTTCTTATCATAACATTACTTGGAAGAAATGGAAACATCACCATTGCTGTCAGTCTTCAGTTCATCAGACTTTAGGTAATTCTTGGCTTGACTATCTTGCTTCAAATACGCATCCCAAAAACTCACACTGGCAACTTTCACATAATTGAAAATATTTTCTTCTTGTTGTTGAGCGCCACCAAAGCGTCTGCGATCGCCCAAACCACCACCTTGTCCACCACCGAAGCGTTCCCGTAATCTCCAACCGGGTCGCCTTTGAGCTTGAGTTTGAGTTTTGCCTCCGCCTTGAGCAAGTCTACCACTAAAGGAGAAGTGAGTAGCTCCTTGGATGAAAACAAGATATTTATCACCCCCAGGAGAATACTTAAATGGTTCCTCTTTCCATTCTGGCCCCTGTCCTTGAGCGCCTCTGTCCCTAGAACCAGTCATCGTCATCATTGGTAACTTGAGATTTGCCCAAGAGTTGCGAGTCAGTCCCTGCTGACCGCTTCCTTGAGGAGACAGTAACAAGATCGCCCGTACTTGCCGATCTGTAAAACTTTGCCCTTTCGCTCCTCCTGGGATATCAATGGTAGCTCCGCCAATCAACTGAGCGGTATAAGCGCCATAGGAATGACCACCAACACCAATACGTTGCTCATCCATTTTACCTTTCAACTCAGGTACTTTCAGCTCCAGTCTGTTCAAAGCACTAATAATAAAAGATATATCAGCAGCGCGATCTTTCCATCCTTGGGAATCGGTGAGAATTTCGCGAACAGCTTCGTTCAAGTTAGTAGATTCTCCTTGTTGCTTTTTCAAAGCAATAGAATCAGCATGGGTGGGTTGAATGCAGATATATCCTTTGCTAGCCCAAAAACTGGTTAAAGCAGCGTAGTCATCTTTGGACGCTCCGGTTCCATGAGAAAAGATAATTATGGGAAACTTGCCTTGTGTTTCTGGGTAAGAAACTTTAATGGGTATTTGACGCTGACGCCGTAAATCTCTGAGTATTAGGTTATCTGCGATCGCCACATTGTAAGAAGGCTGATTAGATGTGTATGTAGATGCTATATGATCGCGAGCATCGCTTTGTGATGTTGGCGAAGATTGGGCAAACACGTGATTATTATTCCATTTAGAAGAACAAGCAGTCACAGTCGGAGATATCAATAAAGCTATTGGCATAAATAGGGCAAAACATCGAGCTATTGGCACTTTGAATAAATTTTTATTCTTCACATTGATTTCCTTAATAAAATAGATAAAATACTGACAAAATTTAGCTGTTTATAAAAATCTTTATAAATCCGAGATTAGGGACTCAGCATTTTCAATATTGTTTTCGAGCTACCACTAATGTCAGGGACATTATTTTCATTATTTTGTTCTTGCTCCTCCGTCATAGAAATTAAATTTAATTCTCTTTCTGTTATCTTTAATAAATGTTTCAACCAAGATGCACGGTAATGAAGTTTTTCTTCACGTTCTTCAATATCTGCTAATGTTGTCAAGTTCAGGTCAACTTCCAGAGCAAAATCAGATAGCCTATCAATAAATTCCAGCATAGTACCTCGATGAAAAATCTTGTTGTTTTCCTCGATCACCTCTGCTTCAGGATTAGAGATTATTCCTTTTATAAATCCTAAAATTTTGGATACAGAAGTATTTTTTTTGTTTTCTTGAGATATTTGCTCTTTCAGATATGGAAGTGCTTCAATTTCTAGTTGAATTTCATCTATTAAACTTTTCAGCCAGAGTCTACGATATTCCATTTGAGCTTGTCGTTGTTTGATCTCCTCTAAGCTACTCGAACCATAAATTCGCTCGACATTCATAGCTATCTCCGAAATTTTATTTACCTGATTTTCTAGAAAAAACTTTAAATTACAATAAAAAATTTAAGGTATCCATGACCACATTTCAATTTGGATAAATCGCACAATTGGACGAGTAAAAGCGAGGATAACTGGCATAGTTCTACCCTCAATTTTTGCATATCCAGACATTCCAGATTTTAATATCTTGTCTGTTTTAGGTATCTCTACTACTACCTTGACAACTTGACCAGAATGTGGGTTTGAAGATTCTACTGTTTTACCTGATTCTGCACTAGTAGAAGTTTTGCTTGATGAGTCATCAGTTGTTGTTACAGGTTGAATTGAAACTACACGGCCAATCAAAGATTCATTTGGATATGCAGATAATTTCACTTCAACTTTCCCATTAGATATGATTTCACTGACTTCATATTCGGGTATTTGCAGTTCTCCATAAATATTACGAGAATTTTCTACAGTTGCAAATGTATCACCTTGCTCCAGGTATCTACCCACTTTTTGTTGCAATTCCGAAGTTGCTATATATCCATCAAATGGCATTTTTAAGATAGTACGCCTCATCTTATTATTGAGATAATTTAGTTCTTGTCTGAGGCGCTGAATTTCTGCATTTGTAGCGACTACTTCCTCACGAGCAGCTTCAATTTCCTGTGGGTATGGACCACTTTTCACTAGATTTAAATTTGCCTCTACTTGTCTGATATTTTGTAATTTTACTAATACATCTTCTTTGGCTTCTTGTAAACTTTGTTTTGCTTTTTCTATATCCTGTTTAATTTCTTCTGCTGTGTTCATTTCTGTCGTAGCACGCCTATCAGCATCCTCATATTGTTGTTGAGAATAAGCACCTTGTTGTAATAAATATTTAAATCTCTCAGCTTCGCGAATGCTAAATTCTGATTTAATAATAGCAGTCCGAAGTGATTTTCTAGATACTTCTATTTGTTGTTCGGCAACTTTTACTTTTTGTTTAGAAGTTTCCATTTGTTGTTTAGCAACTTCTACTTGCTGTTGAGCTAAATCTACATCTTCTTTTTTAGGAGTAGATAGCAGTTGACTTAATTCAGCTTGTTGTTTTCTTAAATCGGCTTGTCGAGAGTTTATCTGCTCTTGTGTTTGAGAGAATTCATTGTTGACTTCAGGAGATTCCATCACTGCAACTACAGTTCCGGCTTTTACCCAATTACCGTCACCACCCTTGAAAAAAACTCGTGTAATTTTTCCATCTACTTCAGCTTGCATTTGCTGTTGTTTGGAAGTTGTTAATTTAATTTGACCACCAGAACGGTAAGGGTAGGGTAATAGAAGAACTACACCACCACCAACCATTGTTAGTCCTTTTAAAACTGTACTCAACCATGATTTACCGATTTTTTCATTTGGATATGTTGATTCTTTTGCTGATGTAATCATATTTTTTGTTAGTGAATTATTTTTGTTTTTCCAAAACCTAGATACTGGTTGGCGTAAAGCTAGCACCAACAAGGTGAATAAAATTATATAACCTGTACCATTACCGAAAATATCTAAAAAGTTTACTGCTAAACCATGGGCAGTAGAAGATATAATAATAAAGAACATTAATAATGTAAAAATTGCTGATCCGACAAAAAATAGTTGCAGTCCTAGTTTTTGTTTATTAGATAATGATTTGGGCAAAGGACGACGGTTAAGCAGCATTTGCCAAATTAAAAAAGACCTTTGAAATAAATCAGGTGGTAAGCGAAAATAAGCAGCCGTCCATACATAACCATCAGAGGGCCAAAGAGGGCTTGCATCTAGTAAAAAATCTATAAAGCTGGCGTGAGCAAGTAGAAGTGCATAATTGCTTAATTGTGTTCCTGTTTCACGATGAAAGTACCATATCAAAATACTCCAAACAAATAAAACAGGTCTGGCAATTACAGGAGTTGCTAATGTCCACAGCTGTTTTGATCGCTGGAGTTTCCATATCGCCTCTCTATCAATATAAAAGCGGGGTAAAAATCCACCAGCAAGAACCATACCAAACTTGCTAACTGTGCCACCATAAGATGTAAAAACAACCCCCTGAGCCACCTTAGCCGTTAGGGATGCAAAAATGAGATTAAATATATAAGTTGCTAAATAAGACCATGACTTGCTGACATCAAAATAATCAGACCAAAAGTCAAATTGATTATGAAATAAAGTTAAAAAAGCGATAGGAATACCGGGAATTAATCCCCAAATTAAGATTTTAAATAATATGCCGAAAGGTTGAAAAATATTTTTCAGTATTGCAAAAAAACGATGAGGATGGGTAGTATACCATAAATAAATTTGCTCTTTTTTATTTTTCTTTTCTCTGTTATGAAATTTAAAATTAGATGATGCTCTACCAGATTCTTGACCTATGATATCTAGGAATGGTAATTTTTTCTGTAAACCATCTTGTATGTTTTCTGCGATCGCAAATGATTCGAGCAGATTAAACTCTGAGATTTGATGAGTAAATTGTAAAAAATCTGCCTCCGTAATCAAAACATGAAAACGCGATTTAAATTTATCTACAATTTCCGCAGGAGTGACTACTCCATTCATTGATTGACAGAGAAAATATTCTTCTAAACCAAATTCAAAAATTTGCTCAGAGTCTGGAACTTTAACTTGATAACATACAGGTTTTTTCCCTACTTGGGGAATTCTTTTGATTTCTAAATCTTGACGCCAACGATTTTCTGATGGTTTATACATGAGAAGTAGTAAGTCAGTCGATTTTAGATGTTAGATTTTAGATTTTAGATTGACCTCACCGATAAATATGAGTGCTTATACCATTAAATAATTTTGGATTGTGGATTGACTCTACAGATAAATCTGCTTGCTCTGTACCATCCAAAAATGAGTGGTCAGAAATCGAAAGTAGTTACTTCCAACTTCTGACTTCCTACTTCCGACTTCGCGAAAAATAATTTTTACTCCATGTAGCCAAGCATTTGTAATTGAGCAATAATTTGTTCCTTTTCGTCTTCACTAATATCACCTGTTGCTGAATTTATTTCTTCACCTATAACGGTAGACACACCAATTTTTATTGGTTTGAAATCCATATGAGATTCAGTAAAAAAATCTTCAGGTACATAACCTTCAAAATCTGCTGGGACAGGAAGATTAAGACTATATAATAAAGCTGCTGGCACATCTACAACATTTTGGCGCTTTCCCTCATAGTTGGATTTAATTCCATATCCTCCTGCTAAGAAAATACCTTCAGGATGGTGAGTTCCTGCTGGTGTCTCGCGTGGTTCAACTGGAGGTTCGTAGTTTTTGATGGAGACAAAACCATAGTCGCGTAGCACTAAAGTCAAGTCAGGTGCTTCATGCATAGCAGCACCTGAATAAATATCTTCGCGTTTATGAATTGCTTGGATAATCCTTTCTCCTGTGTTTGGATCTCGGAAATTCTCCAAATCACGAATTAGTTTTTCCCGGAAGGCTTGGTATTGTGAAGGTTGAATACCTGGATTTCCTGGTTTTTCAGCTACACGAATTGTTATACCGTTGCTGGAGGGAGTACGACAGTATGCGAGAGTTTTATCCCAATCTAGATTGGCAAACCAACTTGATTCACGTCTATTACTGGCTTGGGAATCGTCTGTTTCCTTCCATACTAGATAACCTTTTTCGTGTAGAAAGGTATTGATGCGAACCACTTCTGTTGTAGCTGTAAAGCCGTGGTCTGAAGCCATAAATACTTGAGTTTCAGGACCAGCAAGTTCTACCAAGCGTTGAATATAAGTATCTAACTTGCGGAAATACTCTAAACATAGTTCCCGCATCCGTTTTTGCCAAGGAGAAGGATTAGCGCTTATCAAAGCAGGATCGAGAAACATCCAGATTTGGTGCTGGAGTTTGTCTACACCATCAAACAATACTGCCATCAAATCAGGATTATCTTCTTTGAGAAGTTTTTCGGCTATTCGGAACCACTGTTCATCGCGGGGGATGTGATAGCGAACCCAGTTTTCTAAATCCTCATCGGTCATCACCTCCAAAGTTTGTTTTTCACGGTCAAAATCCCAAGCTAATTCCTTGGGGTCAAAATCTGGAATTTCCTTGAGGCGATCGTACAAATTTGCTGGAGTTGTGTTGCGGCGTAAGTGTTTCCACGGTACAAAACCTGGGACTAAAGCTCCATTAATAGGTAGGGGTGGAGCAGTGAAGGGGAAGTTTAAAGCTACAACAGTGCAATTTTGCCGACTAGCGATCGCCCAAATAGTTTCTGTACGAATATCTCTGGCATCATACAGCGTAAAGTAAACATCTCCAGCTTTTTCTTCAGCGCGGATAAAATCATATACTCCGTGATTTCCCGGTGTACGACCTGTCATAATCGAAACCCAAGCTGGAGGAGTCAGAGGATTGGGAGTAGAAAGCAATTTTGCCCGCGCACCCTTTTCAATAAATTGTTTCAAAAAAGGCATCGTCACACCTACATCCGGTAGGTTGCGAGTCATCTCATTGATCACGGTAAAAGTCGCGCCGTCTAATCCAATAAATAGTGTTTTTGTCATCGCATCCCTCCATTTAATTGCTTAGAAACAAAATTCACGATTTGCTCTACACTCAGGTCATCAACATAGCGACCATCCTGCATCAATAATTGAGCAAACCCGAATTTCTGCTTGAAATGGTCTTCTATCGCAACAACAAAATGAATGATATCGATAGAAGCAAAACTGAGGTCTGCGACTAACTCGGTTTCGAGACTGATCTCATCTGCTTCCAAATCCCAGTCTTGGATAATGTCTTGGAGAATCTCAAGAATTGTTGATTGAACAGAAAAATCTATGACTTGCATAAGACATTGGTCATTGGTCATTGGTCATTGGTCATTGGTCATTGGTCATTAGTCATTGGTCATTGGTCATTGGTCATTGGGAGAAATTTCTCCCTTGTCCCCGTTCCCCGCTCCCCGATCCCTCGTATTGACAATACCGATGGATTTTCCTGAGTGCGCGATCGCTGCGACGACAAAACCTTGATCGTGACTAATGGCAATATTTGGCAAAACTCCCGCCATCGCCTCTAATTCTGGACAACGGACAACAAGTTTACCTGTGGTAGTGCTGATAACTTCGATATCAATAGGGGCAAGTTGCAAATTAAAGTTTTGCTTTGCCCATTGACGGATGGCATCTTTAGCAGCAATACAACTAATCAACCAATCCGTGCGTTCTGTACCTTTTTGTAGTAGATTGTACCAGAAATCTCGTTCTGAATCATTAAGCATCAAATGTGCTAAAACACGTTTCCAAATACTCCAAGAATCATCGAGAAAATGCTCTGGGAACGGTTCAATCCGCCGTATGATCATTTGAGTTTCTGCTTGCAGCCAAGCGTCTGATAAATAAGCAGTTTGGGGATGCAAGCGACATTGGTAATATTTGTGTGGCACACTGAAGTAACGATCTTGCCATCCTTCCAAGCGAGCGATGACCCGACCTGTGGTATCAAGAAAATCAAAGCTAGCTTCAGTTTGCCACTCACTAGTAAAATGCATTAAGCCGCGACATAATACCGCACTGTTGGGTGGTAGAGGTGAGACATACTGATGGAATGCGCGTACTTGGAAGGGGAAAACATTAAAATCAGTGCCAAACTGTTCTGAAACCCAGTACCCGACTAATTGTCCAGCAGCATCAAGTAAACCTGCATCAATTTGGAAAACTGGCTGTTGGGTATGACTAAAGAAATCTTGAATGGCGATCGCTTCCAAATCAGCTTCGATACCCTGCAAACCCCATTGGCGAATGTGTTTCACACCTTGAAAACGCGGGCCATGGAACATCCCAGTGCAGTACAAATCGGTATCAGACCAACGGGAAGGTGCAGGTCGTTCAAGATGAAAAGGTTGTGGTGCAGGGAATATTGGAAATTGATATGCTAGACGGACATTACCCTCAAATACCAAGTGATCGATAGTAGTGCTTTGTCCAACTTGAAACAGTTGTACCTTAACTTCCCAAGTTTGCAGATCTGATTGGGGTTGTAATTGTGCTTTAATCTTGAGAGTTAGTTCACCACGATCAAGAGCTAGCCAGCGATAACCACGCAGATCATAAAGTCCAACCACGACTTTATCTTGACCCAGCAAATAAACTGCTGCTTCCGCCAGGGTTTCCATACTCACAGTGAACGGAATCACAGGTAGGGGAAACAAGTCTAAATGTCTTTGAGATACTTGACCGCCAATAGTATGGTCGTAGAGAAAAATATCTCGCTGCATATCAAAGCGACGTTGGCACTCAAGATACTGGCTATCATGCTGAAGAATCTCACCTAATAGGGGAAAAGTTTCATCAAACCTGGATAATTGCCAATTATTTATATCTGGTAGTGCTAAAGACCTATTGACAAAATCATCAATTAGCCCATTGTCTACACCAGCCAGGTGAGAATGTAGCGCGCTCATCATCCGTGCTTGACTATCAAGGAATTCTTGCATCAAGTTAAAGTGATCTAAAACAATTGATAAGCGCTGATCTTCTTGATCCGATTTTGGATTGGGAATTGCTTGGTGTGTCTGGACTGTGTCAATCGATCTGTCGTAATCATTTTTTAAATTGGTTTCCTCTGCATTTGTAGAAACTTTTGTGGGTGGGTTGGGTGGAATTGATGCGATCGCACCCAAATTAGAAACAGATTCACTCTTGCTTGTTTGCAACTTTTCTCGGACATGATTGACAAAATCGGGTTGCAACTGCATGATCGGCATTGTCATTTCCAGAACCGGGCTAGGTTTTGGAGTTTCGCCAACTTGCATTGTCGTATCTAAGCTTATAAGGTTAACTTGTCGATGCAAGTACAACGCGCTTGTATCCACACCATTACCATTAACAAATAGCCGTCCTAGCAAATGCTGAATCTGTTCCAAGCCGGATAGTCGTTGACTGTTGCTGGCTATGGCTTGGTGTTCTCTACCATGAAGAATATCACTGACAAAGCCAGTCAGATTACTACTAGGTCCAACTTCAATAAAGTTTTTCACTCCCTGTTCATAAAGTTGGAAAACTGTTTCTCGAAAACGCACCTGACTAGACCACTGTTGTGCTGCTAACGCCCGAATTTCTCCCGGTTCATCAGGAAATGGTGCCGCAGTTGCACAACTATAAAGAGGTGTATAACCAGAATTGATCTCCAAATCGTTGTAGAATTCCAGAAAAGCAGTCCCTACAGGTGCAAACAAGGATGTATGATAGGCACGATCAAAGGGCAAACGGGTACAGATACCACCCATTGCTTGTAACTTACTGGTGACTGCATCAATATCATTGACACTACCAAATAAAACCACCTGATTTGGACAATTGTCCATCGCCAAATGTAAACGACCATCAAACTCATCTAAGACTTGTTGCAAAATCTCAGGTGCGATCGCCCCAACCGTCAAAAGTGCGCCCTTGGGAATATTGTTTCCCACCTCTAAATCTAGGTAAATCTGATTGAGATGGCGCATTTTGGACATTAATTCCATCCGATCAGACAGGCGAACTGTTCCAGAAGCAATCAATGCTGCATTCTCACCTGTACTGTGTCCCACCATGACATCACAGTGAACACCCAAATTACATAGCAATTCGTATAATGCCATGCTGGCAGTAAACACCGTTTCCGAAGCGACATCCATACCAAATAGTCGTTGCTGGGCGTGGTGACGTTCTGTTTGGGTTAAGCTGGTGGGTGGCAGAAAAATTAGCTGGCTGGGTAAACAAGCCCGTCTCTCACTAAAGGTCGCGTCTAAGAAGTCAAACCACTCGCGTACTTGCGGGAAATAAAGGCACAAATCAGCCAACATTTGGGGATACTGCGATCCTTCACCAGGAAATATAAAGGCTGTCTTACCAGGATTGACATTGGCATCAACTTCTGCATAGTAAATACCGTTGCGAGTTTGTAATCGGCTTTTTGCAGAATTTTGTAATTTCTCCGCCGCTTGGCTAAGTTTTTTCTGCAATTCTGGAATATCTTTGGCGACTACAGCCAAACGATGGGAAGCGATAGATTGAGTTGATAGAGTGTAGGCAATTTCCGCCAGAGTTACTTGGGGATGATTTTGCAGAAGTTGTTGAATTTGGTGAATAGACTCTAGCAAAGCTGCTCGATGCTCACCGGAAAACAATAGCAGTTCTGTAGCCCATTGTTGGTGCAATAACTTAGTTGATTGTACAGCTTGGCTGGGATACTCTTCTAAAACTGCATGAGCATTAATACCACCAAACCCAAAAGAATTGACACCCGCCCTTCTCGGTGTAGAGCGATCGCCATGAATCCAAGGGCGAGCCTGAGTATTGATATAAAAAGGAGTTTTTTCGATTTCTAGCGCAGGATTAACTTCATCACACAGTGTAGGTGGCAAAATTTTATGGTATAATGCCAACGCAGTTTTAATCATCCCTGCGGCACCAGATGCGGGAATGCAGTGACCAATCATTGATTTCACAGAACCCAAAGCACACTTGGGTAGTTGCTCCTGGCGTTGACCAAAAATTTGGGTTAAGGAACGTACTTCTGTTTGATCTCCCAAGGCAATTCCTGTACCATGTGCTTCGATCATGCCAACTGTAGTCGGATCAACACTACTTTCTTGGTAGGCGCGTTGGAGGGCTAGTACTTCTCCTTCCAAACGCGGCGCTAAAAATCCCAAAGCCTTGCCATCACTAGAACTACCAACACCTTTGATCACCGCATAAATGCGATCGCCATCTTTTTGTGCATCGCCTAACCGTTTCAAAACTAAAATTCCCAAACCTTCCCCCAGCAGCGTCCCACTCGCCTTGCTGTCAAAAGGTTTAATACTGCTGCGAGACAAAGTGCCTAGCTGACAGAAAATCATGTTAATTTGTGGTGGGGTTGAAGCATGAACACCCCCCGCTAAAACCATGTCACAGCGATCGCTTAATAGCTCTTTCATCGCCAGTTCTACAGCAATCAAAGAAGAAGCGCAAGCTGCATCAATAATGTAATTAGGCCCCATCAAGTTGAGGCGATTAGCAATGCGGCCTGTTATTACATTCGGCACTAATCCTGGTGCCATTTCCGGTGTGAAAGGTGGTAGGCTGGCTTTTAGCTGTTTGCGAATGTCATTTAAAGTATTTTCATCTAAATCTGGATGCAATTGCCTCAGCAAATCCAAGGTCTGATCTACAATCTGACCATGTTGCAACAGTGTGTTGTAGCCTCGATTAATGTAAGTCCCACGACCCAGAATAATACCTGTTTTTTCTCGGTTGAAGGGGCGATCAATATAGTCAGCATCTTGCAGTGCTTCCCACGCAAGTTTAAGAGCCAGAAAATGATCTGGTTCCCCACCATCCACCGAACTCGGCATAATCCCGAATTCTAGAGGATTGAATTCAGCTAAATCTCCTAAAAAACCACTTTTACGAGTGTAAATGCGGTCATTTGCTGTTGAATCAGGGTCAAAATAAGGCTTTGCCCACTTATCAGGTGCATCCCGAACAGCATTAACCTGATTTAAAATATTTTGCCAGTATGTACGCAGATCCTTGGCTCCAGGAAATAAGGCAGACATACCAACAATGGCAATATCGGGAGATGAATTTGACACAATCATATAATGTCCGCTTAAACATTTATGCTATCCGTAGAGGGTATGGGGGTGTAGGGGGGTAAGAGGAAAAAAGAGTTTTTTGAAATCTATATCCTTAAAGTAGACCGAAATTTTTTACGCACACCCCCAAAATTCCTACTAAACCTTACACCCCCACACCCCTAGTTTTCCCTAAACGATTCAGAGCAGTGTTGCAAGTACTCTCAATGTCCTTGAGATGGAAGCGTACATAGCCGTTTTCATCGATAAAAACAGCATCGTAATTTAGGCTGTGATCATCAAAGTGATTGACTCGCAAAGCAATCTGGAGTTGGCTATGGGGTATTGATTGACCAAAACGCTTGACGCTACCAAATCGGGTAGGTAAAGCAGTAGTTCCCCGTTGCGATCGCGCCCACACAATCGCTAACTGAGGAGCCACATCAATCAAGCCAGGGTCAAATAACCAATTAGCCACTGGTTGACTGTTTAACCACGCCGTCGGTCGGCTAGGTATAACGTGGGCATCAATACCCACATTATTTACCCGATCAATGGCTGTGATTAACTGGAAACGTTGACCATGAAACAAGTACGTATCATACGCTACAGTAGGTTGTAACTTTTGTCCGGAAGATAATAGTAAAATTTCGCTTGCCAATGGTTCTTCTAGTTGGGGACGCAGAATCACCGAAGCTCGATAAAATGGCAGGTTGAGTTCTAGATCAATGATTTCTGCTGCTACCTGTAAGGATTCAGAATCAGCATGGCTAGAAGCACGAGCCTGAAACAAAACTTTTTTACCTGCTTCTGTATCTAGTACTAAACCCCGCAAAGCTCTGAGTTGACAAACTTCATTCACTTGCCATTCCGGCCAAGCTGACTGGACAAATTCAACGAACCACTCCAAAGCCGCCGCCGCAGGGAGAACGGGTTTACCATCTAAGCAATGATCTTCTAAATAGGGGTCATTTGATAGAGAAAAGGTGTGTTCGAGAGTGACAGTACCGTTGAGTTGCAGTTGTGGTGGAGATGGTAATAAAAGATACAGATATTTATCCCTTATCTGTTCCCTATTCCCCGTTCCCCGATCCCCTTTCCCCGCTCCTTCGTAGGCTTCCCAAGGTCCTTCCCCTGCAACTACCTCGGCTTCACCTTTGCGTCCATAATACAATTCGTCAACAAATAACTGACGACCTGCGGCTAAGGGGATAGGAATTATACCACGTTCTCGGAATTGATTTTTGACTTCTTCTGAAGCCATACCAGTTGTATCCCAAGGTCCCCAGTTGATCGCTACAACCCGTGTATTTGACCAAGAGCGATCCATACGCCAAGCAAAGCGATTCATCACTTCATTAGCAGCAGCATAATCAGATTGACCGCGATTACCATAGCGCCCCGCAACAGAGCTAAACAAGACAAGCAATTTCAGGGATTCTGGTCTGAGATAGCGGTACAACAAAAAGGTACTATCTACTTTGGTATCAAAAACCCGCTCTAAGGATGCAAAGCTTTTGTCAGCAATGAGCTTGTCTTCGATGATACCAGCACCATGAATCACCGCATCTAAGCGACCATAATGAGTATAAATATTGTTAATTGCAGCACCAAACTCTTCCGCATTTCTGACATCCACTGTTAAATACTCTATCTGAGCGCCAGCTTGGCGAAACTGTTTGAGGTTGTTAGCAATGGCGCGATCGCGTAACAAATCTTGTAGTTGTCGCTCTATCTGCATTGGTGTCGGGGTTAAACCCAAATTCCGCGCTTTTTGCAGTAATACTTGCCGCAGTACGGTAATATCTTCAATACCTGCTGTCTTTGCGGTTTCTATTGCTGGCTCTGCGGTTCTTCCTGTGATCACCAGTGTTAAGCCATATTTTGCTAAATCCTGAGCAACTTCAGCAGTAATTCCTCTTGCTCCACCTGTAACTAAAATCACCCAACTTTTATTGGGAGTTAGCCGTGCGGGTAGATTTCCCTTCGTCAAAGTCGCTGTCACAGTTTGGAAAATGGTTCGCTCACCTTGGGGATAGCCCACTTCTAAACGACCACTACTGAGTAACTCATTGACAATCTGCTCGGCAATACTAGCAGGAGATAGGCTGGTGTCAAAGTCAATGGCTTTGGCTCGAACCCCAGGCCATTCAGTCACCAAGGTTTTAAGCAAACCAGTATTACTACCGCCTGTAGGTAAACCAGAATCGTCTTCACCCTGGCGACCGAAATATCCTCCCAGTAAAGAAGCTGCTATTACGCAACCGAGTTGTTTTTGTCCTGCTTGTTGTAAGTCAGCAGCACACAGATGTAGTAATTGAAATAGACTCTTGGACTGAATCTGGGTGATTTGTCGCCAGTCAGGTAGAGTTTCGGGTAGATCAATGGTAGCGAGGGGAGCGAGATGTACAATTCCGGTGACAGAACCGTGAAGTTGTCGTAATTGAGCGATCGCGTTCTCTAGTTTTTCTGGTTCAGCTAAGGTGGAGGTGTTGAGAATGGCTGTGGTGGCTCCTTTTTGTTGCAATGCTGTGGCAACATGAGAAGCTACTGATAGTCCATCTTCAGTAATTAAGAATAAACCTGTAAGTGAAGTAAGCTGCTGTAAGGGTAAAGCTTCTAACTGTGGTTGCATCACGTAGCGTGGGATGCTTGCAACTGAGTTAGAGACTTTCCCAGGCTGTTCTCCTGTGCTGAGATTGCCAGAATTTGTTCAACAATACTGTTGAGGGATTTCACACGGGTCAAATTTTCCATGCGTGTCTGGACACTAGCCGCTAGGGACTGAGGTAAACTTTTTTGTAGCGCGCCTAAGATTTCGACTCGCTTAATCGAATCAATACCCAATTCTGCTTCTAAATCTTGGTCTAATCCCAACATATCTATGGGATAACCTGTGCGATCGCTCACTAGTTGTAATAAAGTCTGAGTGAGTTCGGCTTGATTTAACGATTTATCGACAGATTTAGTCGAGATACTTGCAGTTGTTGCAACCGCAGGTTGGAGATTTTCTAAGATTTGATCGACAATACCGTTGAGAGATTTGACTCTAGTCAACTGTTCCATTTGCTGACGAACGCTCTCTGCAAGGTTGGCTGGTAAAGCTTGGTTGAATGCTCCCAAAATTTCGACTCGCTTAATTGAGTCAATACCCAGTTCTGCTTCCATATCTTGGTCAAGTCCCAACATCTCTGCGGGATAACCTGTACGTTCACTGACCAATTCTAATAAAGTCTGAGTTAAACTGGTGCGATCGCTCAAGGACTGAGTAGAAGATAAGGGTGCTGGTACTTGTTTAACTGTTATCTCCTGCACTGGGGTTACTGGTTGTGGTGGTGCAACAGGTGTGGTAGGGTGTGTGACAGGTAAAATCTGCTCTTGCTTACCGTTAGTGTTGGGTGTCAAAGGATGGGTGTAACCGTTTTTTGACTGAACAACGACAGGTTGTGGAGTTGCTGGTAAATGATTTTCTGGTTGTCTACGCTGTGGGATGGGAGTAGTAGAAGGTGCGGGTGTCGCCAGTAACTGACTCATCACTTGTTCTTGGACTGCCAAGAACTTACGCATAGTTTCTTGGTAAGCTTGGTAGGCTTGCAAGATACCTGATCCTATAGCTGGCTGATTTTGAGGTGTGTTTACAGGAGCGGAAAAATGCGATGAATTACTATTTAAATTCTGAACGTTATTTGGAGTGGATGGTATAGCCGATTGATTCATTGGGATTTCTGGTTTTTTGGTAGGGACTGGAGATTTTGCTAATTCAGATAATGATGCGATCGCAACTGTTTGTTGATTCAAAGGTGGTAATTTACCTGTGTAACCAACTGTTTGATTTTGTGGTCTAGCACTACCGCCATTAATTAACCAAGCTGTTGCAGGTAAAACGGGTTTTTGTGTTAATTCGACCAACTTGGATAAATTTAGGTCTTTGACATCACGACCATCGAATAAAGCTGTTAACTTAATGTGGACACCACGAACGAACAATGTCCCCAAAGTCATCAATAAACCACGCAATCCCCCACCTAGTCCATCTAAGGACACAGCAGTGTGTTCTTTTTGTGCGAGGATTTGACCGACTAGGTTAGTGAGAATATTTTTTGGTCCAAGTTCTACAAAAATCCGCGCTCCGTCGGCATACATGGTATTAATTTGACTCAAGAACTCTACTGTTTTAAGTAAATGTCCGGCTAACTGGCTACGGATTTCATGAATATTTGAACTGTAGGGACAAGCTGTAGAGTTGGAGTAAACGGGGATGCGGGGAGAATGCATGGTGACAGTAGCAATTGGTACTGCTAGGTCAGCTTGGGCAGATGCTACGAAAGCCGAGTGAAAAGCACCCGAAACTGGTAACATCCGAGCTGTAATCCCAGCAGCTTTGAAACTATCTACTACCTGTTGGACAACCCGTTTGTCTCCAGAAATTACCGATTGACGGGGAGAATTTTGGTTAGCAATCACTACTCCCTCAAAATCCCGCAGCCGTACGAGTAAATCTTCGCGGCTAGTCTGAACTGCGGCCATGGCTCCTATAGAATTAGCACAGGCTTGTGCCATCACCCGTCCTCTAGTTGCAGCTAAGTTAAAAAAGTCTTCTCTGGATAAAACTCCCGCCGCGTGAAGGGCGGCGTACTCGCCAAAGCTGTGTCCACCAACCATCACTGGCTCTAGTTCTAGCCTAGCTACCAAATCCATGAAACCTGCTTCCACCGCACCAATTGCAGGTTGGGCAACACTGGTGTCCATTAGCAGTTGATTGTTTTGCTTTTCTGCGTCTTCGCTGTAGGGACTGGGTGGATATACGTACTCACTAAGTAACTTAGGGAAGCAGTGGCGCAATTGGCGATCTGCAAACTCGAAAGTGTGACGCATTTCATTGAAATACATCCCGACTTCTCGAACCATGCCAGAATATTGTGACGCTTGTCCTGGAAACAAAAAGGCAATCTGCTGATTGGCTTGAGGGTCTGCCATGCCAAACTGAATATGAGGTGGTAAGGTTTGCGAGTGACGATTCTCTAAGTAGGCGATCGCTATTTCCAAATCTGTTCGTAAGTTTGACAAACTCTCAGCTACAATTGCCAAACAAGCACTCTGGTTGTTTTGTGCTTGGGCGCGTTGAGCATAACTGTGAGCAAGATCCTGTAAACGTGGCTCTGCACCATTACTCAAGGCTGTCAACAATGATTTGGCTACTTGAGTCAATGCTGCACGGTTTTCGCCACGGAAGACAAATAATTCGCACGGCCATGTATGACTTCCTGGGGCGATCGCTTGCCAATTACCTTGATATTCTTCTAAAACTGCGTGAAAATTTGTGCCACCAAAACCAAAAGCACTCACACTAGCACGACGGGGGTAATCGGGATGGGCTAGCCAAGGCTGGGCTTCTTTGGGTAGATACACTGGGCTTTCACCATCTATTATTGGGTCGAGGGGTGTATCAACATTCATGTGTGGGGGTTTGACTTTGTGATGTAGTGCCAAAACGGCTTTAATCACACCAGCAATTCCCGCCGTACTCTTGGTGTGACCGATGGAGGTTTTGACTGAGCCGATCGCACAGGATTTGCAAGTAGCTTGATTTTCCTTTAAGATACTGATCACAGTTTCTAGCTCTGCTTGATCACCTGCTGCTGTACCTGTACCATGAGCTTCGTATAACCCCAAGGTATTGGGTGAAAAGCCAGCTTTGTTGTAGGCACGTCTTAAAGCCCGCATTTGTCCAGCAGGTAAAGGGGCTGTCATCCCCAAAGCTTTACCATCACTGGAACTGGCGACGGCTTTGATCACGCCGTAAATGCGATCGCCATCTCGTTCGGCGTCGGCGAGGCGTTTGAGTACAACGACGGCTAGACCTTCACTAATAGCAATTCCATCTGCTGTTTTGTCAAATGTCCGCGATTTTCCCCGTGGTGAAAGAGCCTGAGTTTTGCTAAAGCAGAAGTAAGTAAAGGGACTTTGAACGGTATCAACTCCACCTGCGATCGCTACATTACTACGTCCACTTTCGAGTTCTTTGACTGCTAAATCCAACGCTGCTAAAGAAGAAGCACAAGCAGCATCAACTGTGAAATTGTAACCACCAAAATCAAAACGATTGGCGACTCGACCTGCAATTACATTCAACAACAAACCGGGAAAAGATTCTTCCGTCCATTCTGGTAAGCGATCCCAGACTTCTGGTGAAGTTTTACCAACCATCCGGGGAATTTCACAACGGGTAGCATATTGCTGACCTAAATCTGCAATTCCACCACCTGCTCCCAGAATCACAGAAGTATGCTCACGATCAAAGCTACCAGATTCGTAGCCTGCATCTTCTAAGGCTCGCCGTACTGTCTCTAGTGCCAGTAGTTGTACTGGTTCAATCGATTTTAAAGATTTGGGTGGAATTCCAAAACGCAGTGGATCAAAAGGTACATCTTCTAGGAATCCACCCCATTTAGAATAAATTTTATCTCTGGCGTTACGGTCAGGATCATAGTATAGTCGCCAATCCCAACGCTGGGTAGGAATTTCTGTAATCGCATCGACTTTGCGGAGAATGTTTTTCCAGAAGATTTCAGGATACTGAGCTTGGGGTAACAATGTCCCTATACCAATAATGGCAATATCTGAAGGACGAGTACTGACTTCTTCTACATCTTGTTCTACGAATGCAGACATTAACAGCTTAGTACCAATTTCCGATACATCTTGGTGCAATTCCCGCACAGTACAAACTTGGTGGCGTAAAGTCGCGACTTGCCCGATCATATACATGCCATCAGTCAGTTGTTGTGCTTCATCCACAGTTTGCACCTGACCATCTGCTGTGCGCTGCAATCCTTTGGAAGCAACGCGTAACCGTCCTAGAGTTAAATTTTCTAAGGTGTCTTTGATTTCCTCTGGTGGATTACCTGCTGCAAGCATTTGTCGTCGTGTGGTGTAAAATTCTTGGGCAAAGGGAGTGACAACACAACGACTAGCGTGTCCAGGCCCAGTTTCTAAGTTGATTGTGCGGTTACATACTAGGGCTTGTTCTTGAAATTTCGGGACGATCGCACCACAGCTAACTGCTTCTTGGGTAAATAAATATGCTGTTCCCATCAGCACCCCAATCCGCATCCCTCGTTCTACTAAAGGTGCAGTCATGGCAGAGATCATAGCTGCGGAACGGGCATCATGAATACCGCCAGCAAATAGAATATGTATCTCTGATTCTTTACCTGGTTCTACATCTGCTAACAAAGTGGAAATCATGCTTTCCCAAAGAACAAAACTACTCAAAGGACCAACATGACCACCACATTCGCGACCTTCAAATACAAAGCGTCTTGCTCCTTGTTCCAGAAACATTTTTAAGAGGCGTGGGGCGGGAACATGGATATAGGTAGCAATTCCTTGGGCTTCAAAATGGGCTGCTTGATCAGGGCGTCCACCTGCAATCAAAGCAAACTCCGGCTGAAATTCTTTCACGGCTTGAATTTGTTCTTCCCGCAAGGCGTGGGAAACAAAACCCAGCATTCCAATTCCCCAAGGTCGATTACCTAATAATTGCTGGGTTTTTTGCAGTAAGCTGCGTACTTGCGAACCACGCATCAGTGCCAAAGCTAACAATGGCAGTCCTCCGGCTTGGGAAACTGCATTGGCAAACTCTGCGGTATCGCTCACCCGTGTCATCGGGCCTTGAACAATTGGATATTCTGTGCTATGGGATATTGCTAAAGGTGACTTGGCATCCAAGGGACGCAGTTGTTGGGCTATTTTGAGTTGTTCTTGAGTTTGTTGGAATAATGCTTGAATCAGTTTGCCAATTGTGGAGTAGCGATCGCGGAATTTTGCTGCTAATCCTACTGCTTGTCCTATCGGCCAAGCAAGTTTTCCTGGTTCACCCCAACCGATTAATGGTTGCGCTTGTTGTTGCCAATTTTGAACACCATTAGCACAACCGTCGTTTTCTACTTCTATTTGCTCGGCAAGTTGCTGTAGATTGGTAATGACTCGAAAGCTTGGACGGGACAATACACGACAACCAGCATTGAGCCTTTCGCCCACTACTATCGCTTCTTGACCATTGAGATTACTTAGATGATGTTGCCATTCCTGGGGTAGAGGTGATTCTGTCATCAGCCACAGTTGGTCATCCAATACTACACCAGCCGCTCCGGCGGCACGGCAAGCTGCTGCTGTGTGAATTCCAATTCCACCTTGTACATAGACTGGTCGTGACTGAATGCTTAAGAGTTTCTGTAATAAAATAAAAGCGGAATCTTCACCTACCCATCCTCCGCTTTCATGTCCACGAGCAACTAAGCCATCTATATTAATTTGCTGTGCGTGAGAATCTAAAGCTTGAGCTTGTTCGACATCTGTAATTTCTAATAAAAGTTGACGCGATCGCCCTGTTGGTAGTGATCCTACAACTTCTCCTAATGTTTTTGGATGCCAGCCACACAGGATTAACCAATGAGGTTGATTGCTCAGACGTGTTAACAGTGCATGACTAGAAGCAACCTGAGCAGATGATAAACGTAGCCCTACAGATTGACTAGGATTTATTAAAGTCAATAGTTGGTCTAAATTGTCACTTGCTTGTTTTGAATTCTGACAAAATTCTCTGTCTAGAATACCAATACCACCTGCACGGCTGGTAGCGACAGCTATGCCAGAATGGGCGAGGTCAATAGGACTTATAGATAGACAGATAAATTGACTCATGATATATATTTCAGGATAAGTAAGTATTGATAGTAACTCTAGTAAAAATGCTTAGGTTACTTTACTCTCTTGCAAACTTAGACACCCCTGATTACTAATAAATTTTGTAGCATTGAACAAAATATAGTGCCAAATGTCAAAAAAGTCTCGTATAAATACTTAACCAAAACTTTATCGAAACTAAAAATTTCAAAAACGTTTCGAGGTTACAGTATATACTGTTACTGAAACCTAGTTTTTAAAGTATGTGTGATCTTTTTGTCAAAAAAATCAAAAAAATATATAAATTTAAAAACTCAGGTGTTGGTAATCCACAGCAAAAGTATTAAAAATCACCAAGTTATCAAACTTGCTGAAATAACTCTAAGGTTTTGAGGATGAATCAGGTAGTTACCAACAATAGTATGGAATTGAGTAAGCGTCAGCACCTCGGTGTTACCGTATGGTTTACCGGCTTAAGTGGTGCAGGTAAGACCACAATTAGCAGTACTTTAGAGAAAATACTGCGTTCCCAAGGTTATAAAGTTGAACTGTTAGATGGAGATGTAGTGCGTCGAAATCTCACCAAGGATTTGGGATTCAGCAAGAGAGATCGGGATGAAAACGTGCGCCGTGTGGGTTTCGTTGCCAGTCTGCTGTCTCGTAATGGTGTGATTGTCCTAGTTTCAGCGATTTCACCTTATCGAGACGTTCGTGAAGAAATGCGGCAGCGTATTGACAATTTTGTTGAAGTTTATGTAAATGCACCGTTAGATGTATGTGAACGCAGAGATGTTAAAGGGCTTTATCAAAAGGCTCGCTCTGGGCAAATTAAAAACTTTACCGGGATTGATGACCCCTACGAACCACCATTAAATGCAGATATAGAGTGTAGAACCGATTTAGAAAGCTTAGAAGAAAGTATATCTAAAGTTTTGATCAAGCTAGAACAGAAGGGCTATGTACAAGTTTACTCCCAGCATCAAACGGTTGAAGCAAGATGAACCAACAGTTTTAACTGAGCAAGAGCGATTGCAACTGAGTGCGGCTTTAGCAAAAGAAGGACGTTTTAATGAAGCTTTAGCAGAATTGACAACGGTTTTACAAACTAATTCCGACTCAGTTCATGCTCATTTAGCTGCTGGAAATATTTATCTGAAACAGAAACATTACCAGGACGCTTTGCATCATTTTTTGGCGGTAATGCAAATAGATCCTCTGATGGCTGAGGCTCCACTAAATGTCGGACGTGTTTATTTAAAACAAGGTAAGCTAAGTCATGCTTTGGAACAATTTGAGAATGTTCTCAATTTAGATCCTAAGTCTGCGCCAGCTCAGGTGGGTATTGCTCAAGTGTGTATAGAACAAAAGCAATATGATACTGCCATACAGAGATTGAGATTTGCTTTGAGCTTAAATCCTCAAATGTCTCTAGCTCACTTGCTTATGGCAGAAGCATATAAAAACAAAGGGAAGTTATCAGAAGCTGTCACAGAACTCAATAATGCTTTGAGTCTAAACCCTAAATTTGTGCTTGCCTATATTAAGTTGGGTCGTATTTACTTAGAAAAAGAGGAATATAAAGCCGCTAGAGATGCTTTTGAACAAGCGATTCAACTTAATCCGGCTATACCTGTTGCTAGGTTAGGTTTAGCAGAGACTTTGATTCAAGAAAACAAATTAAAAGAAGCTGCTCAAGTGATCAGTAATCTTCCCAAGCTTCAACGGCTAAGTAATTAATAGCGTCTGAGTACTTAATCAAAGAGTATTAGCAGCTTTAGTCTTTTGAATCAGGTTATTAAGCAGCTTTCACTATCAGCATGATCTTTGCATATCTTCATTTTTATTCACTAGATTTTTCCGGTTTCAGCTCCGCAATCAATGAACCCAGTAAGCTGTTATGCATTTAAATTGTGATGACAGCGTCGCCTTTATTTTTGAGTTTTCGCCCCCATTTAATAATTAACTCTCCTTCATTTAAAAGCTGATGTAATAAATATTCTAGCTCTTCAATTGA
>JAESGT010000023.1_pt1 | contig 70288 bp, 23 predicted proteins | sample 9266261 | NCBI WGS metagenome assembly JAESGT01 (sample SAMN15741584, study PRJNA653494) | algae metagenome | isolation source: Pelatocladus maniniholoensis HA4357-MV3 and co-occurring heterotrophs from... | place: USA: Maniniholo cave near Haena, Hawaii | collected 2009-07-28 | reverse complement strand
TATTAATAATATCCTTCTCTCAAATTTTTACTAATCAAATCTTGAAGTTTAATTAGTTGAAATATTTTGGACGAAAGCTTCCAGAAACATATTGCAGCTTTTTGGAAATTTTGGTGCGTTTGCCCTGCTCTAGTAGGTTATAAATTAACGAAAACTTAATTTTTCATTTGAACAGCAACTAAGCGAGTTTTTAAAACAGAGAGACTAGCTCTATTAATGATGAAAGTAAAATTTATAACCTTTTCAGATTGAGGGCTAATTTCACATATATAATCGCACACAGATTTAGAAGCACAGATGATATCAGCATGATTGAACAACTGAAAATATGATTCAATGTTTTCAATATTTACTGACTTTAAGTTTAAGTGAGAAACGCCAGATTTTTCTAACATCTGTTTCATATTTTTTCCTTCGCCAGATTTTTGGCTAACAAGCAACACCTGACTGCCACGATTTAAACTTGAAATTTTTGTTAGAAGTTGTAAATCTGGTTCAAAATTTACCCCAATCACCTCCTGTTTTGGAGTTGTGATTTGAGTCAAATCCCATACGTACTGAGAATTTGTAATCACTAAATCAGAGGAATGAAATTCTTTCAAATCTACTGGTTGACCAGTTTGCAAATTTTCTAAATACAGCAAGGATAGAGGATGACTGATTTCTGATTGAAGAGAATGAAAATATAAATCAGCCTCAGATTGAAGAGATTCTACAAATACTATCTTCAAAGGAACAACTTGTTTACGCTCATGTGAACTTACTGCTACAGCATAAGCAGTCAATCCAAACTCAGATGCACTTAACTCCATTTGAGTTGCAATCAAAAAAGCTTGTTCTAAAACTCGATAGAGAGAATTGCGACTAATAGACTTTTGCAACAATTCACTTTTAGCAACAAAAGTTCCTTTTCCTCTTTTAGCTACTAGATATCCAGTTTCTATTAATTCTGAATATACTAATGCAATAGTATTGTGATTTATATTCAGGTCTTGTGCTAGTTGAATAACTGTTGGCAAGGAATCTCCAGCTCTTAAATATTCTATTGCAATCAATAGCTTAATTTGTTCAGAAACCTGAACAGCAATTGGGAGAGGAGCATGGGCATCAATAGCTATAGGTAGTAGGTTAGACGAAGACATCAAAATAAATAAAAACTATAAACTGTTATTATTTATTTTAATTAAAATTGAGCTAACTGACGACAATATATGAGCGATTTCATATAGCAGTTTGCAATTGGATTCAGGACAATATAAAAAACAGAAACAGATGCACACTGATTAAGCTGTACTTCATTCAAACGAGAAGCGCTATATTCTCATTTTTTTCTCAAAGATAAATATCTTATAGATAAAAATCTTGATATACTTTAATTCAGATGCAGTTATATTCACATAATTTTTAAATTAATCTAATGTTCTATAAAATATATCTATTTTATCTCCTTCTTGATAAATTACTTCAATTTTCTTAATTTCTGCTACTAATTTATGAACGACTTGATGAAGATAAAACAACCATTTTCTATGCCGCTTTAGGTAGGAAAAAAGCTGCGAATTATCACAATCAATTCTGATAAAACTGTTTTGAGGCCAAAAACAAGCATCAATACTACAATTCTTCAAAAGCTCTCTTGTAGAGTTATCTAACTCTATCAAAATCTGCTGATTAAGTGTTAGCGATAAAGTGCTAATTTGCTCTAATTTTAACTGGGCTAACTCTAAATTATCTACTGTGTTTTGTTTGCTTGTATAATATGATGTTTGCCTCCTAGATGCTTCAGGATCAAGTAGCTCAACTTTCACAGTTTGCTTCCTAGATGCTTCACGGTCAAGTAGCTCAACTTTCACAGTTTGCCTCCAGATATCTTGCTTGGTAGCACTTTTGGACAGAGGCAGTGCTTTAGATAGAGTAAAACTTCCTGCCACTGTTAACTTTACAACTCTCAGTTGATTTAATAGCTGACTAATCAAATTAGCAAAAGCAGAGTTCAGACTCAAGCTTGTGCATCCAACTCTGACAGTTTGCTGCCAAAAGAACTGATTTTAGAACGTCTGCGTGCCAAGACCAAAAAGGCAGGAGGTACGCAATAAAGGGATAATTGAGTAATGCCAACCAAACCACCAATCATGACGATCGCAAAAGGTGGCCAAAAACCTGTACTATCAAAAAGCAAAGGGAAAAAACCACACATATCGGTAATAGTGGTAGAGATCATGTGACGTGTGGCATGAACCACAACCTCACGCACTCCTTGGCGATCGCCTTGTTGAGCAAGGGAGTCTTCTAACAAAGCGGCCAAAACAACCGTGGCTTCATTAATTCCTATACCTATGAGCGTAATCGTGGCAAGGATAGAAGTAAATCCAAACGGATAACCAAAAACACTCAAAGAGCCTAACCCAAAACCCGCAGCAAGTATAGCAATTAATCCGAGTACCCCTGCTATCGCAAAAGAATTAAAAGTTAGCACCAGCGTCCCCACCATCAGCACCAGCAATACACTCACGGTTGACAAGAGATTCGTAACTGCTGTACTTCGTATTTCTGCCTCACCTCCAAAATCTAATGAGTAACCTGGGGGTAACTGAAAGTTACTAGCTGCTAAACGGTGTTGGAAATCTGCTAGAACTTTTGCTGGTAGTACCCCAGCACTCAGCAATCCCTGCAATTTATTTACCCTTTGCCTATTGCGTCGAAAAATAGTTGCCACATCAGGCATAAGTTGAACATCACCCATAGCTGAGAGGGGAATCCTGGCACGTTCTTGACCTGATGTTGGAGTGTTGTTTGATAGCAAATCTAAGGAAGAAATTTGATCCAGGTTCCCACGCTTGGAATTTGACAAGCGCACACGCACTGGCAGATTTTCCGTATCCTCCAAAACTGAGCCACCCACAGCACCCTCTAAGCTATTATCTAACTGCTGGGCGATCGCACTCTTATCAAGTCCTGCTAATCTTGCTTCTTCTTCGTCAATTTTTAAGCTCAGTTTCGGCAAAGCCTCAGCTAAAGTGGCGCGAGTGTGGAGTACATCAGGAACTTGATCTAATACTAACCGCATTTGGTTTCCCAATTCTCGCAAGTATTGCAAGTCAGGGCCGTAAAGCCGTAACTCAATTGGAGCCTCAAATGGTGGACCCTGCTCCAATTGTCGCGCCCAAACTATAGCTGAAGGAAATGCCTGATCCAACTCTTTTTGTAAAGTTTGAATCACTGGCAATGGTGACACATTGGGTTGCAGTTGCACTAGACCTTGGGCATAATTAGAGGAATTATCACGATTGTTGATGATGTTGTAGTAAATTTTAGGAGCGCTTTTACCGATAAACCAATGAACATCAGTGACTTCTGGGTGCTTTTGGATTAACTGCCGTGCTTGTAGAACACTAGATTCAGTTTTTTCTAATGATGCTTGGATTGGTAGCTCTAACTCAATGTAAAACTGATCCCGACCTGAAGGTGGAAAAAATTCCATATCTAAATGGGGAGCTACAGCAAAACCAGCTATCGGTAAAATCAGAGACATGCTTATTGCTATAACTGGTCTAGCAAGAGCTTTATCCAAAGTCCAACGGTAAACTCGCGTGAGTTGAGGATGAGAAAAGCCTGTTTCCCACCAAACATCCCGGCTAGTATGGCCCCTATGAGTCCAATCATGCAACTTTCCAGCCACCGCAGGTAAAATAGTTAACGATGTAATTAAGGAAGCGATAAGTCCCAAAATTGAACTCAAACCAATAGTACCAGTGAACTCCCCCACACCCCCAGGAGCTAAAGCAATGGGCAAGAAAGCTAAAACAGTGCTAATAGTAGAACTCAAAAGTGGAACACCTAAGTGCTTAATACTATCAGCGATCGCCTGTTCTGGAGCCATCCCTTCATGCAAGCGGACTTGCACTTCATCAACCACAGCAATGGAGTTATCAACCAGAAGACCCAAGGCAATAATTAGTCCTGTAATCGACATTTGATGCAATGGCACCTTTAATACTTGCATTGCTCCAAATACTATTAAAGATGACAGAGGCAAAGTGACAGCAACAACCAGTGCAGATCTCCAGCCCATCATAAAATAGAGGACAATCATCGCCAGGACTGAACCAATTAGCAATTCCTGGAGGACAACACGAATGCGGGCTGCTACATAATTGCTCTGATCAAGGAGAACTTTTAAACCAATACCACTTGGTAACTGGGCGCGGAATTTTTCTATAGTTTGATCAGCAGCATGTTTCCAATCGTCAAGACGTTTCTCCGGTTCCACCAGCACCTCTAGGGTGATCGCTGGCTGACCACTGACTAAAGCCAAACTGGCAAGCGGCTCAACCGTTGCTTGTTTAATTTGAGCAATATCACCCAAGCGAGTAAATTGACCTGAGTTGCCAAAACGAATAGGAATGCGGTTAATTCGTTCTAGCGAATCAAGTTCGTCTTCAACTTCAAATAACAGATCGTTATTTGAACTACGTAGCTGACCAGCTGCTACCTTGGCATCGCTTGAAAGAATCTGCCTTGATAATTCTGGCACTGTCAGACCAAGAGAAGCTAAATCTGAAGGCCTAATCTCAACGATGATTTCTTCATTGGGATCGCCAAACATTTCTACTTTTGTTGTGCCTGGAATATAGCGTAGTTGATCTTTAAGTTCCTCACTCAGACGACGTAGAATTGTATAGTCTGTGGATTGCTTGAGCTTCCAAGTCAGGGCAACAATCAAAGCATTGGCTTTAATTTCTAGTTTTTCAAACCTGGGTCGTGAGGATTCTGACGGCAGTTGTGGAATCGCATCTGTAATGCGATTGCGTACACGTGACCAAACTTCGTCAGCATCCTTACCCTTGACTGTGTCCTTCAGTTCGATGGAGATAATTGAGAAGCCTGGACGTGAGGTAGATTCAAGGTTTTTAATCTCTTCAATATCAGATAATTCTTCCTCAATTTTATCAGTTACTAGGGTTTCCACACGCTCGACAGTTGCTCCAGCAAAAGCAGTTTTAATTAAAGCATTGCGCTGAGTTAATACAGGATCTTCAAGGCGGGGCATAGTCAGAAAAGCAGAGATTCCCCACACAACGATCAAGCAAATTGTCAGAAGTAGTAATTGGACATTGCGGTAAAACAGAGTTGACATAATTCTGACGCCCTTTTTTAACAGTTATCAGTTACCAATTTGGTTGGGTAACATTTCACATTGTTGGTGAGTGTTGGTGGGTTTAAATCTTGCGTCGTATACCTGATAACTGCGGCTAGTACTGTTTGCTGAATTGAATATGTGTACAATACCTGAGTCATGTTGGATTGTTTGGCGTACCAGTCAGCGATCGCTTTCTCTAAAATAAATTTGGTTATTCTCCCTTGTCTGTCTTCCCTTGTCCTAAGAGCCTGCGATATGTACTAGCTGACCAGGTACAATTCTTTGTATTCCGTCAATAATCACATTCTCACCAGGCTGAATTGCTCCCTGAACTAAAACGCGATCGCCCTCGGTATGCACAACTTCCACGTCCCGACGTTCGACGCGATAAGGTTTTGTTGCATTTGCATTCGCATTCGCTAAGGATAAATTCTTTTGAGAATTTTCTATCTTAGTTAAGGCATAACAAGACCACAAGCCACGTTTTCCTTGTACAAGTGCTGAGATTGGCAACCAATATCCAGTAGTTGAGATGGTTTGAGCAATTTTTAATCGCCCGATTTGTCCAGGTGCCACTGATTGCTTTGCCGACTGATCTAATGCCAGAATGACGGTACGAGTACGGGTAGCTGGATCAATTTCTGGCAAAATAGATGATACTTTCGCTCCGTAAGTTGTTTCCCCAATTTGAACACTTTGCTTATTACCTACTTTGATTTGGGAAAGCAATGATACAGGAATACCAATCTCTAATTCAGGTTTAACATCTTCCATGAGGCGCAGCACTGCTTGACCTGCATTCACAACAGTTCCTTCATCCAACCGTCGAGCCGCAATGATCCCAGCAAAAGGAGCTTTAATAGTACTTTTTGCTATGGTGATTTCGATATCAGCAATGCTGGCTTCTAGTTGTTTGACTGCTGCTTTTTGAGCTGCTATTTGTTCTTTACGTGTTCCTGCCAATAATTCATTTAAATTACTTTTAGCTGCCGACAGACGCTCAAACAAGGCATTAGAATTAAAGGCTACTTCGTCATATTGCTCTTTTGAGATTGCTCCTGTTTCATATAAATACTTGCGTCGGGAACGTTTTAGATGTTCCAGTTTTAATTGTTCTTCTATTTCTTTAACTTGAGCACGAGCAGTTGCTATATCTTCGTTGCGAGGTCCAGTCTGGAATTCTTCCAATACAGCTACAGATCGGTCTTTTTGAGCAATTAATTCTTGGCGTTTAGCTTCTAAGTTGGTGGTATCAAGCTTGGCTAAAGCAGCTCCAGTAGTGACCCGATTCCCCCGATCAACACCAAACCAAACTAGCTTTCCCCCTCGCTCAAAACCTAGTTCACTGGCTCGAACCGCCTCTACTTCTCCTGTGTAGGTTCGTGAGACTTGATAAGACTTTACTGGCTTGACATTTGTAGTTTTGACAGTGAGAAGATTGACATCTGAAGTACTTTCTACATTTCGCTTCTCTATTGAGAAGCGTGTGATACCAATAGTCAGGCCAGATAGCAGAAGGATGCTGCCTATTAGAGTTAGCCTTCTGGTTGTTGACTTGAAGTGAGGTATTACCTGTTTAAACGCAAGCTCATCAGATGACTTAGTTTTCATGGCTCTTATCCTTCAATAGCGATCGCAACATTGCCTCGATCCACTACTTGCTTGCATTTGGAATGGGGCATATTTAGACCTCATTTACAAATAATTATGTTGATTATGTTGCTGAAAACTTGCACCTATCAATTTTTTAAGCTCTCTTGAAATTTGCCAAATCTCAAAAAAACTAGACCAGTCGGTCTTTAAAAGAGCAAAAAAATTTATCTGTGTTCAAGTTCGTCTTGTAGAGAAATAAGGCTTATCAAGTACTGATTTAAATGCTCAATCACTCTTTGCATGTGAATACGCTTTCTGTAGAGTTGGCTCATCATCAACGCTCCTTCAAGATTAGCAATGACAATGGTTGCAACTACATCTGCCTCTACAGTCTGAGAAATTTCACGTTCAGCAATTCCCTTTTGAATAATTTGACAAATCAGTTGTCGCCAACTGTTCATTGCCTCCTGTGTCTTTGCACGTAAAACAGAATTTGTATCGTCACTTTCAATCGCTGTATTCAAAATCGGACATCCACCAGGAATAAGTGGCTCACCAAGCACAAAACTTAGGTATACAGAAGTGATAGCTTGTAGGCGTTCAATCGCATGGGTTTTTCCTTTAACAGCATCAATAAAACGCTGATTGACAAGGTTAAAGGCAAGGTCTAAAGCATGTAGTGCTAACTCTTCTTTACTTTGAAAGTGATTATAGATTCCTCCTTTTTGCAATCCTGTAGCCTGCATAATATCTGACATTGAAACACCACTATAACCCTTCTGGTTAAACAGTTCTGCTGCCTTTCTAAGAATTTTTTCTCTGGTAATTTTTGCTTTGGACATTTGGCATCGTTATTCACAGACCGTTTGGTCTTTAGTCAATATTGCAATGTTATCAGAAGGAATCTTGTATGACAAGAGGTAAAGCAATATATTTTTGGATAACTATAAGATAATACGGTTCAGTTAAGCAGTATTACTGAAAGTCAAAATTGGATGTAATCCTTTCCAAGTCAACATTCCCAATCTCCAACGACCAAATACTTGGTACAAATGCCTCACAATCCGGCATCATTGTTATATGATGACCATCATTTACTCATATTGACCTATGCGCTACAAAGACGAACACAAAATAGAAATCCACCGGCGGATCGTCGAATCCGCGTCGAAGGAATTTCGGACTCACGGATTTAAAGAAGTCGGAATCGCCAAGCTCATGGGCGCATTAGACCTGACGCACGGTGGATTTTATGCCCACTTTGCCGACAAGGAGGATCTCGTTGCAGAGTCGTTGGCGTTGGCACTGAACCAAAGTTTGGATGCCATGCTAGTTGCCCTGGAAGCAGGGGGTTTCCCAGCCATGCTTGACTCTTATTTGAGCGAGAATCACCGAGATCACCCGGCATCGGGATGTCCGCTCCCTCCACTCTCAGCCGAAGTAGCGCGACGATCCCCATCAACGCGAAAAGCTTTCACAGAAAAATTGTCGGAGGTCTTCAATGCTATTGCCAAACATCTGCCTGAGACAACATATTCGCAGAAACGAGGCAAGGTCAGCTTCATGTTCGCGGCCATGGCTGGAGCGGTGTCACTCGCACGAGCGGCTGCAGATCCGAGCCTAAGCAAGGCTATTCTTGAATCCACCCACGAGTACCTGCTGAATCTTGTCAAGGAAGAACTCAGCTAACAATGAAAACAGCTTTATCCTGCTGCTTAAAAACGTGGGATTGAAGCAAGGACGCTTTATACCGAGACGCGTAGCGCGAGGTATAATTATTTTTCGCGCATTGGGCTTTATACCCACGACTGAAGTTTTTATTCATACTTCCAGCCTTCTGCCCTCTGCCTTTCTTTGTAATTAAAACTCGTCGTTTGCTAATAGTAATAACACAAAAAATGGTATGTAGAGAGGTGAAATTATCCTGGGGGAAGCAAACTACGCCTTTCTATAAATAATTGTGAACTTAACTGAACCGTACAAAATAATAATTTTAAATTAAACAATTAATTTAAAAAATAATTTCAACTCTGGATTAAATATAATTTAATCTTTTTTAAGTTAATACATACAAAAATTATAAATCAAAAAAAAAGAAGCCACTAATTTTGATTTATAATAATTTATGTTATACACAATGTCAGTGTTCCATTTACCATGCAAGACAAATTATTTAATACTCACATTGAAAGCTATCACCCTTTATTAACTCCAACTGAGTTAAAATCAAGATTACCTTTAACAAACTTGATTCAACAAAAAATTCTCAAATATAGGCAAGAAATAGAAAACATTTTAGATTTTAAAGATAGGAGAAAATTCATAGTAGTTGGCCCATGTTCTATCCATGACACAAAAGTAGCAATTGAATATTCCCATAAGCTCAAAAGTCTAGCAGAACAAGTTCAAGATAAACTCTTGCTTGTGATGAGAGTATATTTTGAAAAGCCAAGAACAACAGTCGGATGGAAAGGACTAATTAATGACCCTGATATGGATGATTCTTTCCATATAGAAAAAGGATTATTAATGGCACGCAGCTTATTGCTAGAAATTGCTGAATTGGGATTACCCGTCGGTACAGAAGCACTCGATCCTATAGTACCTCAATATATTAGCGAACTGATTACGTGGTCTGCAATTGGAGCACGCACGACCGAATCGCAAACTCATCGTGAGATGGCGAGTGGGCTTTCAATGCCTGTAGGTTTCAAAAACGGTGTCGATGGTAATATTAGTATGGCTTTGAATGCTCTCCAATCAGCTAAAAAACCTCACCATTTTTTAGGAATTAATCAAATAGGAGAGGTGAGCATCTTTAAAACTAGAGGAAATGCCTACGGTCATATTATTTTACGAGGCGGTAATGGTAAACCAAATTATGATGTAGACAGTGTTAAACAAGTGGAAGAAAAATTAAAAGGAGCGAATTTATCACCAAGAATTATTATCGATTGTAGCCACGGTAATTCAAATAAAGATTATAAATTACAAGCTTTTGTCTTTGAAAATGTTATTCAACAAATAGTTCATGGTAATACATCAATAGTTGGCATGATGCTGGAATCAAATTTATATGAAGGTAATCAAGTGATTCCTAGCAAAGAACAGCAATTAAAATATGGTGTTTCTGTGACAGATGGGTGTATTGGTTGGGACGAAACAGAAGAGATTATTTTAGCTGCTTATAGGCAACTAAAGTAGAACAAAATATCTATAAAAATAACCTGCTTGCTATTTGAGCAAGCAGGTCTTAATTAAAGGGATCGTTTGAGAACTTTGTGTATAATTAATTCTGCTTGAGTACTTAAAAAAGCTCTTTAGAGGGAACGGGGAGCGGATGACCTTGGCTGGGTTGCCTACAGCAACAGTATAATCAGGAATATCACTTGCAACAACTGCCTGAGATCCAATGACTGCTCCGTTACCAATCCTAACTCCTGACAAAATGGTTGCACCGTAACACTCACTCGACTGTCTTTGATTGTGGATGCTAACCATAAAAGCGGAGATTTGTAGGTGTGATAAGCCATAACGAAGTTCCTTTATCTGGACTTACATACTCCATAAATGTGCCATTTGCAAATAATCCATCAAGATAGATTTAAATGAAATATTTCAATTCTTAATTATGACTGAGAATCTCATTAATAATAGTAGCGTTTTGATTGAGATAGGGAGGATCAATCATCTCACGATGAACACCATAAGCATAATGATTGATTAGTTTACTCCTTGTCGCTTTTATCCAATCATCTTTAACATCATAATTGCCCTCAGCACGGATGAGATGAATAGTTCCATTAATTTGCACATTTTTTATGTCTGAATGCCAGAGGAAATTAAAGTATTCCCAAACTTGATTGTAGGTGCGATCGCGTAACTTTTGATTCTCCATAAAGTAACGTCTTAATTCCTGACGTTTGGGATTTAACAAGAAACTATCAACACCTTCTATAATTTCTGACATTTCAGCTTGTTTAGCTTCACGACCGCCTCTGTAAGTATCTAATAAAATGACATCAGAAACCACGCGATCGCGACTTTCTAATTTTTGAGCCATCAACATTGCCAAAAAACCACCTGCTGAATGTCCCATCAATTTTATATCTTGATTTGTTGCTAGATGATCTATCAATGCTGCATATTTTTCTAAACTTGCTTCATCGGCAATATATCTAAAAGTATAGATAGCATAATCGCTTAAATAATCAGCTAAATTTGCATAAGCTGCGGCAAATCCCAGGGCTGGAGGAAACAAAAACGCAGCTTTTTCTCGCTGTTTATTAAAAACCACATAAGCACGTTCTTTAGGTTGGATATTCATCTCTTGAGCGTAGATAATATACTCGCTCAATTCTGCTAATGTTGGTTTTTCATAAATCATCGACAAAGGAATTTCTATCTCAATATCTTGATAAATTAATGCCATGAGATTCATAGCATGTAATGAATGACCACCTAAATCAAAAAAATTGTCATACACTCCGATTTTGGAAACCTGTAGGACTTGTTGCCAAATGTTTGCTAAGATGCTTTCTGTTTGATTGCGTGGAGCTAAATATGCTGATTCTACTATCGACGCCTCATCTGGTAGAGGTAATTTTTTGTAATCTATCTTGCCATTAGGATTTAATGGCAAATCTGACAAGATCACAAAAACCGAAGGTATCATGTAAAGTGGCAATTTCTCCTTTAAGAAGCGCGGCAGTTCGCTTGGTGTTAATAAGTTGTCTTTGCTGACTACATAAGCTACTAACCTTTGGTTTTCAGCAGTATCTCCTCGTAAAACAACAACAGTTTGTTCTATTTGCGGATGAGTGTCTAAAACTGATTCAATTTCTCCTAACTCAATCCGTAAACCTCGCAATTTGATTTGGTGATCGATGCGACCAAGATATTCAGTATTGCCATCACTTAGATAGCGAGCTAAATCTCCAGTTTTATATAATCTACCCTGACCAAAAAGATTAGAGATGAATTTCTGGGCAGTTAATTCTGGTTGATTGAGGTAACCACGAGCTAACTGCACACCTCCAATATGCAATTCTCCCGCTATACCAACAGGAACTGGTTGCAGATATTGATCGAGGATGTAAATCTGGGTGTTGGCAATAGGGCGACCAATTGGAATTATCTGATCATTTGACCGTGGCTGACACTGCCAGAGAGCGACATCAACTGCTGTTTCCGTTGGTCCGTAAAGATTGTGCAATTCACAGTTGAAATGCTCAAAGAATTGTTGATTGAGTTCATAAGATAGTGCTTCTCCACCACAAAAGACTCGCTTTAAACAACGACAACTTTCTAAGTTTGGTTGTTGCAAAAAAAATCGCAACATTGAGGGAACAAAAAATACTTGAGTAACTTGTTGCTTGGCAATCAAATTAATCAAGTAAGCAATATCTTTATGACCTTCAGGTTTAGCTACTACTAGAGTACTTCCAGATGTTAAACACCAGAAGATTTCCCACACTGAAACGTCAAAACTTAAAAGACCTATATGCAGGATACAATCGCCTATTGTAGTTGGGTAAGCATCCATCGTTCGCAATAAATTATTGCAAATACCCTGATGAATATTCATCACTCCCTTGGGTTTACCTGTAGAGCCAGAGGTATAAATCACATAAGCTAAATTTTCCGATGTCACCAGGCTGACAAGATTATGCTGGCTATAATTAGCAATTACATGCCAATCACTATCTAAACAAACTACCTCGGCTTGATTTGCTAGTAAAGAATCTACCAGAGATTGCTGAGTCAGTAAAATTGGTACTGCTGCATCACTGAGCATATAAGTTAAGCGATCGCTCGGATAACTAGGATCTAAAGGCACATAAGCTCCTCCCGCTTTTAAAATTCCTAGTAGTCCGACTAACATCTCAATTGAACGCTCAATAAATATTCCCACCAATACTTCTGGTTTTACGCCTTTTGTTTGCAAATAGTGAGCTAATTGATTGGCTTTTTCATTTAACTGTTTGTAAGTCCATTGTTGGTCTTTAAATATAACTGCTACTGCATTGGGGCTACGCTCTACTTGGTCTTCAAATAGCTGATGCAGACATTTATTTAAAGGATAAGCAACTTCTGTGTTATTCCATTCTATTAGTAACTGATTACGTTCCTCAGAAGTTAGTAGATTAATTTGTGATAATTCACAATGAGGATTTTTGACTACTTGTTGAATTATTTGCAAAAAATGACCGCTCATTCTGGCGATCGCCTCTTCTCGAAAAAGTTCAGGTTCGTATTGTATGATTAATCTTAAATTATTACTATCTTCAAAGAAACTCCAACTTAAATCAAATTGAGCAGTTCGTGGTTGTAGAGGATATTCTTGATGTGTAAGTTCAGGAATTTTCATCACTGCTTTACTTTCTTGACTGAGCAGTGAAAACATGACATCAAATAACGGATTTTGGGAAACATCACGTTCTAAATCCAGGGTAGATACCAATTTATCAAAAGGATAATCACTATATTCATAAGCATCAAGACAGGTGTTTGTTACTTCTTCCAATGCTTGTTGAAAACTTCCTGCTTCTGGGAGTAAAGTTCTTAAAGCCAGGGTGTTAACATAAAATCCAATTTGGTTTTCTAAATCTGGATGATTGCGTCCAGAAATAGGTATACCAATAACTAAATCACGCTGTCCAGTGTAACGGTAGAGTAATATTTTAAATAAAGTTAAGAGGGTAATAAATAGAGTTGTATGATTCTCAGCAGCAAAAGAGTGTAATTTTTCGCTCAGACTCTGACTGAAATTATAAGTATATACACCAGCTTGAGAAGATTTAAATTGCGGTCTAGGAAAATCGGTTGGTAAGTTGAGTATGGGTGGTTTTTCAGCAAAGCGATCGCACCAATAATGATGTTGTTCTTTCATCTCGTCACTTTCTAACCACTGATTTTGCCATGCAGCATAATCCTTATACTGCAACGGTAGTGGAGGTAAATCGGCAGTTTTTTGCTGCGTACAAGCAGAGTATAAAGTGATGAGTTCTTGAAAAAGGATATCGAGCGATCGCGCATCCCCGACAATATGGTGTATAGTCAAGCCAAACAAAAATTCCTCTGATTTGATTTGTACTAATAAAACTCGCATCAAAGGTAATTTCTCCAAATCAAAGCGCGAGTTTGCTGACTCTTGAATTAATCTATCAGCTATATTCTCAGCATTTTTTTGTTCTCTTAAATCTTTAAAAAGTATTAATTCTTCTGTAGGTAATTTTTCATGCACAATTTGCTGAATATGACCTGCGACAGTTGTAAAAGAAGTACGTAAAATTTCGTGGCGATTAACAACTTGTTGAAAAGCTTCTTCAAATGCGGCAATATCTAGGCTACCATTGATTCTCATCGCCAGCCTAATATTATAAGCACTGGAATATTCACTTATATGGTGCAGAATCCACATCCGTCGTTGCGCGTGGGATACTTCGTAATATTTTCGATTTGGTAGTGACTGGACTATCATTTTTATTGTCGTGATTGAATCAAAAGAGCTTGTGCTTTTAAAGTATTATGAGTAAAAATTTCCCGCAATCGCAGTGTAACTCCAAAGTTATTGCGGATGTGTGATACTAAGCGCATCGCCTTTAAACTATTTCCTCCTAATTCAAAAAATGATTGATTTGCGTTACTCACTTTTACCTCTAATAATTCTCCCCAAATAGAAGCTAATAAAGCTTCTTGTTGATTAAACTTAGTAATCTTATTACTTGTTTGGGTAATATTGATTTCTGGTTTTGGTAGTGCTAGACGATTGATTTTCCCATTCGGTAATAACGGAAAATCTACCAAGTGCATCAAAAAAGTTGGCTGCATATAAATTGGTAATACTTGTTTTAATTGGCTGCTGATATATTGATTATTTATATTTTTATCACCCTGATAATATGCAATGACTGTCACTGATTCATCTTGTTTTTCTGCAATTACCAGTGCTTTTTTTACACCCTCCATAGCAGCCAGTGCATCTTCAATTTCTGCTAACTCAATCCGTACTCCATTTAACTTCACTTGGTTATCACTGCGTCCTATGACCTCCACCGTTAAATCCGGTAGCAGTCGTCCTAAATCTCCTGTGCGGTAAACTAAATCAGCGCCGTTATTCAAAGGATTGGGTACAAAAACGGAATTGGTTAAACTTTCATCTTGGTAATAACCTTTTGTTAAATAAGGTGACTTGACAAAAATTTCTCCTACTTCTGCGATCGCACAGGGACGAGTCCCATCAATGACTGCAAACACCGCTTCTGGTAATGTTTTACCTCCAGGAACTCGTGCATAAGTAATTTTATTCGGGTCAGGAATCCGATGAAAATGTTTGACAAAAGTGGTTTCACTCGCCCCATAAATGTTCACAAATTCTGTCTTAGAACCAAAAATTTGATGCCATTCACACAGTTCCTTAACAAATAAAGGTTCTCCTCCTAATATCAAAACTCGTAAATGTTTGAGCAATTGATCAGCATTGACTAAATTGCGACCAACATTCAAAAATAGGCGCATTACTGAAGGTACAGTGTGCAGTAAGTTAATTTGCCATTCTCCTAACTTCAGTAATAAACGCTCCGAATCTTCGCGATCTGTGCTATCAGGAATATAAAGAGTTCCTCCAGAACATAAAGTGACGAGAGTTTCTCTAAGATAAGCATCAAAGTTAATTTTTGCAATTTGCAGACAACGCCAATTTTGATTAATCCCAAATTCTAGTTTTTCCCAGTTGATAAAGTGGCGCAAACTGCCATGACTACCAAGTATGGCTTTGGGTTCACCTGTTGAACCAGATGTAAACATAATATAGTTAGAATCATCAGCATCAGGCATAATTAGAGCTTTTTCATCATTACTTGCTACTACAGGCAAGCATTGATAATTTGTGCCATCCCATTGATAGTATTGCTGAATTTCATGGGCAGTCACTACCAATATTTGAGGTGGTTTTGGTAATATTGCTAATCGAGGTTTGACAGTATCTAAATTTTCGTCATCGACCACTATAATAGCGGGGGATGTTTTGAGCATCATCCGTGAAGAGCGTTCTTCCGGTTCATCTAAACGCATAGGTAAATAAATTCCCCCAGCCTTAAATATCGCTAGCATTGCTAATACTTGACGATAATCTCCTTCAAGAATTACGCCACAAATAGTATCTTTTTGAATACCTAAATATTTAAAGATATTAGCCCAAGAGTTAGTGATTGTATCTAATTTCTGATAGCTAAATTCTCCTCCAGGATAAACAATTGATGTTTTGTCAGGCGTGGCTTTTACTTGCTCAATAAAATCATGTATGATTGTGCGTGTTTCTAAGCGGGGAATTGGTTGGATGAAGTTTTCGACTAAAGCGGTTTCTGTTGGTGATAAAAGAGAAAATTTACATATTGACTGACTAGGATTAAGTACCATCTCTGTGAGCAATTTATCGAAATGGCTCAGACATTTTTGCATCCTATTTGTTTGGAATAGATCTGTGTTGTAAATTAAATACAACCTGAGTTGGTCGTTGTGTTCACTAAATACAAAAGACAGGTCAAATTTGCTGCTAGACGTTAGTGAATCCAGAGATTTGATTTGTACTTCTTCTGTGACTACAGGTTGATCAAAGTTTTGCAGCAGCACTAATACATCAAATAATGGTGTGCGGTTAATTTCTCTAGAAATTGCTAATTCTTCTACCAAAATATCAAACGGGTAATCAGCATGTTCAAATGCTTCAGTAACACTTTGGCGAACTTTATTGAGCAGATTTTCATACCCTTGTTCTGGTTCTATTTGGTCACGGATAACTAGTGTATTCAGAAATAAGCCGATTAAAGATTGTAGCTGAGGATGGTTGCGAGTAGCAATTTCTGTACCAATAGCAATGTCGTGCTGACCACTGTAGCGATAGAGTAAGACTTTTACTGCTGCTAAGAGTGCCATAAACAAAGTGCTTTCTGTTTGTTGACAAATCCCTCTCAACCCAGATACTAGTTGTGATTTGAATGTCCAGCTTAGATGTGAACCATTGAAACTCTTTATAGAAGGTCGTTGAAAATCTGTAGGTAAGTGAACGCGGGGTATTTGCCCATTATCCAGTTTTTGTCGCCAGTAATCTAAGTGTTTTCTATGTTCATCACTGCGTAAAATGTTGGCTTGCCATGCTGCATAATCTTTGTATTGTACAGGCAATTTATCTGGATTTGGTTGTAAGCCTTTGACAAAATAATTGTAATATTTTAAGCATTCTTTAGCTAACAAATCCATTGACCAGCCATCACAAATAATATGATGAATTTCCAGAACAAGAATATATTGTTTATCTGGTAATTTATAAATATCAGACCGCAATAATGGGCTATTTTCTAAATCGAAAGGTTCTCTTTGTTGTTGAATAATTTCTAAGATGTAGCTTTCAGCATTGGGTTCATGACTCAAATCTTCAAATCCGACATGAAAATGAGTATTTGCGAGTATCCTTTGCCTTGGTTCACCGTTGACTAATACAAACGATGTCCGCAGAGATTCATGGCGAGCAATCAAAACCTGCATTGCTTTTTCAAAAGCAGCAGGATCGAAATCTCCTTTTAGTTTGAGTGTAGAAACAATATGATAAGCCACATTATTTAGATCCATCTGTTGCAGCACAAAGAAGCGTCTTTGTGCATGAGATGTTTCATAGGTTTCTTGCTCAGACAAATGAGGAATTAGCGGAACCGAAATAGATGCACAAGCGGCTAATAACTCTGCCTGTTCTGCAATTGTAGGGTGTGAAAAGACTTGTTTTAATTGAAAGGGAAGGACTAGTTTTTCTTGAATTTGGTTGACTAGAGCAATTGCTTTGAGGCTGTGTCCTCCCAAATCAAAAAAGTTGTCATACACTCCGATTTTGGAAACTTGTAGAACTTGTTGCCAAATGTTTACTAAGATGCTTTCTGTTTGATTGCGTGGAGCTAAATATGCTGATTCTACTATCGACGCCTCATCTGGTAGAGGTAATTTTTTATAATCTATCTTGCCATTAGGATTTAATGGCAAATCTGACAAGATCACAAAAGCCGAAGGTATCATGTAAAGTGGCAATTTCTCCTTTAAGAAGCGCGGCAGTTCGCTTGGTGTTAATAAGTTGTCTTTGCTGACTACATAAGCTACTAACCTTTGGTTTTCAGCAGTATCTCCTCGTAAAACAACAACAGTTTGTTCTATTTGCGGATGAGTGTCTAAAACTGATTCAATTTCTCCTAACTCAATCCGTAAACCTCGCAATTTGATTTGGTGATCGATGCGACCAAGATATTCAGTATTGCCATCACTTAGATAGCGAGCTAAATCTCCAGTTTTATATAATCTACCCTGACCAAAAAGATTAGAGATGAATTTCTGGGCAGTTAATTCTGGTTGATTGAGGTAACCACGAGCTAACTGCACACCTCCAATATGCAATTCTCCCGCTATACCAACAGGAACTGGTTGCAGATATTGATCGAGGATGTAAATCTGGGTGTTGGCAATAGGGCGACCAATTGGAATTATCTGATCATTTGACCGTGGCTGACACTGCCAGAGAGCGACATCAACTGCTGTTTCCGTTGGTCCGTAAAGATTGTGCAATTCACAGTTGAAATGCTCAAAGAATTGTTGATTGAGTTCATAAGATAGTGCTTCTCCACCACAAAAGACTCGCTTTAAACAACGACAACTTTCTAAGTTTGGTTGTTGCAAAAAAAATCGCAACATTGAGGGAACAAAAAATACTTGAGTAACTTGTTGCTTGGCAATCAAATTAATCAAGTAAGCAATATCTTTATGACCTTCAGGTTTAGCTACTACTAGAGTACTTCCAGATGTTAAACACCAGAAGATTTCCCACACTGAAACGTCAAAACTTAAAAGACCTATATGCAGGATACAATCGCCTATTGTAGTTGGGTAAGCATCCATCGTTCGCAATAAATTATTGCAAATACCCTGATGAATATTCATCACTCCCTTGGGTTTACCTGTAGAGCCAGAGGTATAAATCACATAAGCTAAATTTTCCGATGTCACCAGGCTGACAAGATTATGCTGGCTATAATTAGCAATTACATGCCAATCACTATCTAAACAAACTACCTCGGCTTGATTTGCTAGTAAAGAATCTACCAGAGATTGCTGAGTCAGTAAAATTGGTACTGCTGCATCACTGAGCATATAAGTTAAGCGATCGCTCGGATAACTAGGATCTAAAGGCACATAAGCTCCTCCCGCTTTTAAAATTCCTAGTAGTCCGACTAACATCTCAATTGAACGCTCAATAAATATTCCCACCAATACTTCTGGTTTTACGCCTTTTGTTTGCAAATAGTGAGCTAATTGATTGGCTTTTTCATTTAACTGTTTGTAAGTCCATTGTTGGTCTTTAAATATAACTGCTACTGCATTGGGGCTACGCTCTACTTGGTCTTCAAATAGCTGATGCAGACATTTATCTAAAGGATAGTCAGCCTGAATATCGTTCCACTCTAACAATAACTGATGTCGTTCTACTTGTGTCAATAGCGGTAGTTCAGCCACCTGCTGCTGAGGATTAGCGACAATGGTTGTTAACAAGGTCTGCAAATGACCAGCCATCCGCACAATTGTGTCGCTTGTAAAACGATTAGTATCGTAACCAAATTTTATAAGCAACTCTTTTTTGGGTATTGCTGCCACAGTCAAAGGATAGTTTGTCTCTTCAAAATTCTCCACCTCCCTGACTGACAATAATTGACTTGGCTCTTCTGACAAGCTATCCATAGGATAGTTCTCAAACACCACCAAACTTTCAAATAAGGGGACTCCTGGTGGCACATCACTCATCCTTTGTACTTCCGCCAGAGTGCTATAAGCGTACTCCTGAAGTTCCGCTTGCTTTTGCTGCAATTTTTGTAGCCAAGGTATAATTAATTCTGATTTGGGGATGGATACTCGCAGTGGTAAAGTGTTAATAAACAATCCCACCATATTTTCTACCATCGGCAAATTAGCAGGACGACCGGAAAGTGTAACACCAAATAAAACTTCAGACTCTCCACTGTAGCGACTGAGTAGGATAGCCCAAGCTGCTTGGATCAAAGTTGATAAAGTCAGACCATACTGCAACCCCAAGGATTGCAATCCTTGAGTGGTTGCACGGGATAAATGAATTTCCTGTTCTTGATAAGTTGGTTGTACCCTAGAACCATTTACCTGGGGTCTGTCTACCATCAGTGAAGTAGGAGCAGTAAAGCTCTCAAGGGTTCGCCGCCAAAAATTTTCAGCAACAGACAAGTCTTGCTGTTTTAACCAAACAATATAGTCTTGGTAGGGACGAGGAGGAGGAAGATAGCAGCTTTGACCTTGATTTTCAGAGGTATAGAAAGTTAAAACTTCTTGGTAAATGATGGGTAAGCTCCAACCATCTAATATAATATGGTGCCGATTCCAGAGAAATTTATAGATTTGGTCAGATAGCCGAATTAAATGGCAGCGCATCAAAGGTGCTTGGTTAAGTTGAAACCCGGTTTGGCGTTCAGTTTGCAACAATGAATCTAAACGCTCTTGTTGCTCTGTAGGGGAGAAGTTGCACCAATCTTGATAGTTCCAGGGTAAATCCACCTGCTTTCGCACTACTTGTAGAGGCTGTTGACGCTTTTCCCAGAGGAAAAGCGTCCGCAACACTGAGTACCGCTCTACAACTTTTTCCCAAGCTCGCTGAAAAGCAACAATGTTAATTGGGGAGGAGATGGTGATCAGCGTCTGGGTGCAATAAACTCCTGAGTCTGGAGTATATATGCTATGAAAGAGCATCCCCTGTTGCATGGGGGAGAGAGGATAAATTGACTCTACATTTTTACTTTTTTGAGATTTTTCGGCTATCACGTGTTTTTATCCTCCCTTAGTCAATTTCCGCCAGAATTTCGTCTAGTTCTTGTTGATTTAAGTCCGCCACTGGAAAATCTGAGGGAGTGTATCCCCCAATCTCAGGAGACAGACAATGGTCAATCAGTTTTAGCAAAGCTTGGAGATATTTCTGAGCTAGTGATTCCACTGTAGAATGCTGATGGACGTGACGACTGTAGCTCCAGTTAACTTGTAACTGCCCTTCTAATACTCTGGCAGTAATATCTAATAAATGAGTACGATGTCCCTCCAGACTTTGATTAGATCCTTTAGACTCAGCAGCCAATTTCCAATCAACTCCAAGTAACTCTCCCTGGTCGAATTGACCCAAGTAGTTAAAACTAACTTCTCTTAAAGGTAGTGCGGCTATTTGAGAACAAATTTTTTGATCCTGACTCAGATAACGTAAAATTCCATAACCGATACCTCGTTGAGGAATGGCTCGCAACTGTTCTTTAATTGATTTGAGAGCCTCTCCCGGATGATTTTGATTTTGTAGTTGCAATATTACTGGAAATATGCTAGTAAACCAGCCTACTGTTCTAGATATGTCCACATCTGCAAATAAATCTTCTCGGCCATGTCCTTCTAGGTCAATGCAGACTGTAGATTTTTCTGTCCATTGTGTCAAAGTTTGCACTAATGCTGTCAGTAGCACATCGTTGATTTGGGTATTGTAGGCAGAGGGAACTTTTTGTAAGAGAGCGCGAGTTTGTTCTTTACTGAGAGAAACAGATACATTAACAGCACTAGCTACTGAGTTATTGTGTTTTCCTATCGGATCATCTACTGGCAAAGAATTTACTTCAGACCAAGGCTGCTTTAACCAATAATCTAATTGCGATCGCATTACCTCAGCTTGTCCATATTCTTGCAAAAGAATAGCCCAATCTTTAAAAGCCAAGGTCTTAGGTGGCAATTGTATAGTTTCTTGTTGTTCTAGCTGCTGGTAAGCTGTGAACAAATCTTCTAATAAAATCCGCCAGGAGACTCCATCAACGGCTAGGTGATGAATGATAATCAGTAATCGGCTAACGTAGTTATTACCTAATTTAAACAATACCACTGTGATCAACGGGCCCGCCGACAAATTTAGGCTAGTCTGTTGGGTATTTGCTATTTGCTCTAAACTTTGTGCCAGTTGTGATTCAGGAGTTTGGCATAAGTCGATCACTTGCAAAGGTAATATATCAGAAACTCCAGAGTTTATTTGTTGCCATTTACCATCCTCAAAGTTAAACCGCAGACGCAAAGCATCATGATGTTCTAGTAATTTACCAATAGCTTGGGACAATAACTCCGATTTCAGATGCGAGGAAACTTGCAGTAGTACCGATTGGTTAAAATGGTGAGGCTGAGACTGATTCTGCTCAAAAAACCAATGTTGAATCGGAGTCAGAGGTACAATTCCCGTAACTAAACCCTGTTGAGCCAATATCGATTTAGCAATATCAGCTACAGCAGCTAATTCAGCAAGGGTAGGATATTGAAATATCTGTCTGGGAGTGATTTTGATTCCTGCTTGACGAGCGCGACCGACTACTTGAATACTGAGGATGGAGTCACCACCAATTTCAAAGAATTTATCGTAGCGACTTACTTGCTTGAGTCCCAAAACATCTTGCCAAATAGTCGCTAAAATCTGTTCAATAGCTGTCTGGGGATGGACAAATTCTTGTTCTCGTGTCGGTTGTGCTTCTGGTACAGGTAAAATTTTACGGTCTACTTTACCATTAGGAGTTAATGGTAGAGCTTCTAAGCACACAAAGGCTGAAGGAATCATATAATCTGGTAATTTCTGCTGTAAGAAACGGCGCAGATCACTAATATTTGTTGATTGATTTTGTGTGACTAAATAAGCTACCAACTTTTTATTACTAGGGATATCTTCCCGCAGAATCACTACTGCTTGTTTGATTTGAGGATATGTCTCTAGAACTGCTGCAATTTCTCCTAACTCAATGCGGAAACCACGCAGTTTAACTTGATTATCGCTCCGACCGAGAAATTCAATATTGCCATCAGGTAAATACCTAGCTAAATCACCTGTTTTATACAATTTGCCATCCCCAAAGGGATGAGAAATAAATCTCTGGGCTGTTAATTCGGGTTGGTTGAGGTAGCCACGGGCTAGACCCTCGCCACCAATGTATAATTCCCCGATAGTACCAATGGGGACAGGCTGGAGATATTGGTTGAGAATATAGATTTGGGTATTAGAAATCGGTCGCCCAATACTTGGTGACTGAGTTGACCCCTTTGTCACTAAACTAAATGTAGAGTAGGTTGTGTCTTCCGATGGCCCATAAAGATTGTAAACGCGTTCAATATTTTCTTGTTGGTAAAGCTGTTGTGCTAGTTGATTTGATAAAGGTTCACCTGCGAGGTTAATTGTCCGCACACTACTCGGTATAGCTTGAATTTTCAGCAATTGCGCGATCGCAGTTGGAACAGTATTAATTAATGTCACCTTTTGAGCAGCCTTTATACTAGGTAAATCTAAGGCATTCTCTGCAATAATTACCTTACCTCCCCAAGCCAAAGGTACAAAAAGCTCAAAGATTGACAAATCAAAACAAATCGAAGTTGTAGCTAAAATACCAGCTAGTTCCTCACTAGTAAATATTTCTTTAGCCCAATACAGCAGAGCTACACTACTTTGATGTTCAATGATTACGCCTTTGGGTTTACCTGTTGAGCCAGAAGTATAAATTACGTAAGCAGAGTTGCGAGGATTAACCTGACTTATGGGACTTTTCTGACTCTCCAAGGAAATGGCAGTTTTATCTGTATCTAATGTCACTACATTAGCTGTAGTTTTAGGTAATATTGCCAACAACTTCTGCTGTATGAGCAGCACTGATACCTGGGAGTCAGCCAAAATCATTTCTAGACGCTCAGTTGGGTAGGCTGGGTCTAATGGTACATATGCTCCACCTGCTTTGAGAATTCCCAACAGTCCTATCACCATTTCTAGGGAACGCTCTACGCAAATACCTACTAGTACTTCTGGTTTTACACCTTTGGTTTGCAAATAATGAGCTAATTGATTAGCTTGCTCATTTAACTGGCGGTAGGTTAATTGTTGATTTCCAAATATTACCGCTACTGTATCAGGACTACGCTCTACTTGCTGTGTAAATAACTGATGAAGGCATTTGTTTTGAACATAATCAGCTTTGGTGTGATTCCATTTCACCAACAACTGATGCTGTTGTGCATCTGTAAGCAGACAATGCTGTTCATATAGTTCTGACGATTGACTGGCCATTGCTGTCAGAGCTTCCCGATAATATCCACCAATCATTTTGATCTGTTCTTCACCTAATTGGTTGGCATCGTATTTCAGAGTTAACTCTACTTGCGAAGAAATGGGATGGAGACTAAAATTTGCTAGTAAAGTGAAGTTGGTTTGATTAAAAAACTTTCCACCTAATATTTCTAAATCTTTAACGTTTATGATGCTTTGGTAAACGTGGAAATGAACAAAGTTAAACGCAGTTTCAAACAACGGCTGTCCACCAAAAGTCCGTTGCAATTCAGCTAGGGGATATCTTCGTAAATGCAAGCATTCCCGTTCAGTATCGAAGGTCTGACGCACTAGGTCTATCCAACTGCCCCCAAGGAGTTGTAAACGCAATGGTAAAGTATTGAGAAATAATCCTAATACTTTTTCTCCGTCAGTATCCTCTAATCTGCCATTAGATATCAAACCTGTGAGAATATCTGTCTGGTTAGTTAATAAACTCAATACCCTAAAATGAGCGGCTAACAAAACACTTTTGAGGGGTACTCCCGTCGCTTTACTGAGCTGTTTTAAACCTTGAGAAACCCCAGAAGATATGGAAACTGACAACTCCCAATTTTTATTAGCATGGTTCGATTCCGACCACCGTGGCAGTTTAGTAATAGTAATATCGCTGAGTTTCTGTTGCCAATACCCTCGGTACTCTTGAGATTTCAGAGTTATTTGCTCTAATGCTACAAAATCTCGAAAGGTAATGGTGGGTGGTGCTAACAGAGGCAGAACTTTTTTACCGAGAAGATACAGATATTGTTGCAATAATTCAGTTAGCAATGAGGCTACACTCCAGCCGTCAAGAATAGAGTGATGAAAGCTCAAGGTCAAATTAAAGGTTTCAGAAGTGCGGCGATGCACATGAAAGCGCAGTAACGGCGGAACATTCCAATCAAAATGCCGTGTTTTCTCTTGTTCAATCCAAGTATCCAGAGCTACTTCTTGTTCAGTAGTCGATAAATGACTTAGATCATCTAAGTTTAAGGGAACATCCACTTGCTGATGAACTAGTTGTAGTGGCTGTTGGTAATTAGTCAGAGCAAAGCTAGTACGTAGCACTGCATGACGATTAACTACTTGTTTAATGGCACTGTGTAAAGCTTGGAGGTTGAGAGTGGCTCGAATGTGATAAGTAAAGACATCGTGGTAGATCGGAACGTTAGTACTATACTCACTGTGGAAGATCATCCCTGCTTGTAGTGCCGCGAGTGGATAAGCATCCTCCACACCCTGTGGTAGATTTAGACGCTGCTCTTCAGAGATCAGGCTGAATGCTTCTGTCTTCTGTGTGGTTAAAGAACTAAGTTCACTGCTGACTAAACTAGCCAACTCTTGAATTGTTTGATGTTGTAATAGCTGTAGTAGGGAAAAATCGAAACCAATTTGCCTAGCTTTGGCGATCGCCTGGATACCCCGAATTGAGTCTCCCCCTAGTTCAAAGAAGTTGTCGTGGATACCCACCTGTTCAATCCCCAGAACTTCAGCCCAGATCAGAGCTAACATTTCCTCAATAGGAGTACATGGCGCGACAAAGGTATCTGCTAACTCCAGACGGATTTGTTCGGGAGACGGTAAAGCACGACGGTCGATTTTGCCATTGGCCGTCAGTGGGATGGTATCCAACATGACAAAAGCATTTGGCATCATGTACTCTGGTAGATGCGTTTCTAGATAACTACGCAGTTGGGGTATGAGTTGACGGTTCAGCTTTGGCTGTAAAGGTTGGTTGGCATAAAATCGCGCCTCACGCTTGGCTTGCTTCTTGCTGGGAGCAAATACTCTTAGAGGGACTTGCCCCTGAGTTTGGCGTTGCACAAAAATAACATCATAGTAGTCTAAAACACTGCTATCTGACCAAGTAACAACTACAGAATAAGATAAAGCCTCAGCTAGAGCATAAAATTCATGGGGTTCTACTCCGGTTTCTGGAGCGATCGCATTTATGACTGCACGTAATTGGCTGGCTGTCTGGTATTCCTGGGGATTTTTCAGGAATTCTGCGCTCTTTAAGGCTGTAACTAATCGTGCATTAGATATGCGTGTAAACCCCAGTACTTCAGGTTGTGTATCTACTAGCAAATGTCGCACCGCAGACAATGTGAGTTGTTGGTTGTGCCAATCTATCCACTGAATATTCTGGGGGACATCCATCGCAGTTCCCACATACAGTAGGACGTTGTAGCGAAATTGAGTCAGTTCATTGTGGTGCTGACCTTGCTGTAGCTGAATCTGCACATGAGTAATTTGGGGAAAACGCTGCTGAATAGCCGTAAAGAAGGCTGGGTCAATGAGCAGTTCATTCTCTTGGGCAATTTGCCTCTGCACACGCTGTTGCCACTGGGCTACAGATAGATCAGGCGGAGCTTTATGCAGATCTACAGAGGCGTGGAAAGCTTCCAGTAATTGCAGATTTCGCACATCTCCCAGGAAAATACAGCCTCCAGGGGCAACCGCATTCACTGCACTTTCTAAGACCCGCAACAAATAATCAATATGAGGAAAGTACTGCACAACCGAGTTGAGGATGATAGTGTCAAATCCTTGTGCCTCTAAACCCTCAAAATTATCTGCTGCAAGTTGTAGTAGATTCACATGATCTAGGTTTGATCCTAGTTGGCTCAATTGCTGCTGAATGTAGTTTAGTGCTACAGGTGAGATGTCTGTACCCCAATAATGGCAACAGTGGGGAGCAACTTGAAATAATATTAGTCCTGTGCCGCAACCAATTTCGAGGACTCGCTTTGGTTGCTGGGCCAGAATTGTCTCCACTTTGTCGTTGAGCCAATCACGCATTTGTGTTGCTGGAATGGGCTGGTCTGTGTAGCTGCTGTTCCAACCAACTATATTAAATACCGGGTCTGGCTCTACATTAACTTGACTGTAAGTCTGGTTGTAGAGCATCTGCCATTGCCATACTTGTTCGTCGAATAACTCTACTTCTTGGTTATGCTCAACAGAAGTGCTGGATTGAGAATTCTGGACGATGTAAGCAATCAGACTTTTATTTCCAGTTTCTGCCTCGTGAGCTAGGACTACAGCCTGTTCTACTGCTGGGTGCTGGCTGAGTACAGTTTCAATTTCTCCTAATTCGATGCGGAAGCCACGAATCTTCACTTGGTTGTCGATGCGACCAAGATATTCAATATTGCCATCACTTAGATAGCGAGCTAAATCTCCAGTTTTATATAAACTACCCTGACCAAAGGGATTAGAGATGAATTTTTGGGCAGTTAATTCTGGTTGATTGAGGTAGCCACGAGCTAACTGCACACCTCCAATATGCAATTCTCCCGCTATACCAACAGGAACTGGTTGCAGATATTGATCGAGGATGTAAATCTGGGTGTTGGCAATGGGACGACCAATGGGAATTATCTGCTGTTGAATCTGTGGTAAACAACGCCAATATGTAACATCAATTGCTGCTTCTGTTGGGCCGTAGAGATTGTGTAGTTCGCAGTTGAAACGCTCAAAGAAACGTTGTGTCAGTTCATAGGGTAGTGCTTCTCCACTACAAATGACTTGCTTTAAGCAACTGCAATCTGTTAACTCTGATTCTTGCAGAAACACTCGCAGCATTGAAGGCACAAAATGGATAGTAGTAATTTGCTGCTGTTGTATCAATTTGATTAAGTAAGCACTATCTTTATGTCCTTCAGGTTTCGCCACTACCATAGTTGCGCCTGCTAATAACGGCCAAAAGAATTCCCACACTGAGACATCAAAACTGAAGGGAGTTTTTTGGAGAATGCGTTGGCTTTGCCCACCGTAGGTATTGCTTGGTGTTAACTGATAAGTATCCTGCATCCACAGCAAGCGATTACTAATACCTTTATGGGTATTCATTGCTCCCTTCGGCTTACCTGTAGAACCCGAAGTATAAATTACATAAGCTAGATTCTCCCCTTTGACTCCACTGTTGAAATTGTTCTGATTTTCTTGAGCAATAACTTGCCAATCTGTATCCAAAGACACCACGATTGCCTGATGCTCTGGTAACAATTGTGTGAGCGATCGCTGGGTGAGCAACACTTTCACCCCTGTATCTTCAAGCAGATAACTTAAGCGTTCTGTTGGATAACTAGGGTCTAATGGCACATAAGCTCCCCCTGCTTTGAGAATTCCCAATAGTCCTACGACCATTTCTAGAGAACGCTCTATGCAAATACCTACTAGTACCTCTGGTTTCACCCCTAGTTTTTGTAAATAATGAGCTAACTGATTAGCTCGCTCATTCAACTGTTTATAGGTTAATTTTTGGTCTGCAAATACTACTGCTACTGCATCTGGGCTTTGCTCTACTTGCTCTTCAAATAACTGATGGATACATTTGTCTTGGGGATATGGAATGGCTGTATTATTCCATTGTGTCAGTAACTGGTCACGTTCTGCGGTGGTGAGGATGTCAATTGCTGACAATTCGCAATCAGGATTTGCTGTAATAATTTCCAGGATTTGCTGAAAATGCCCCGTCATTCTGTGGATAAAATCTGTATGAAAGGCATCCTTAGAGAAAGTTACAGCCACAGAAGTATCTTGAGCATCAATTTCAAAAACTAATTGAAAATTGTTTAACAAAGAACTACGACTACACAATCCCTGTTGTATGAGAGCAATATCCAAAATTGCTGCTGGATTTCCACCTCTAGCCAAAAACGTTTCTATCAGAGTGTCTACATCATAGTTTTGATAACGATACCCTTCTTGCAGATGATTACGGGTTATTTGGAGTAAATCTTTAAATGTAATAATTTTTTGGTGGTGAAATTGGGAGAATATCAGGCTATCAGATTTGTCTAGGTTCAAAGCTCCCGTGGCTATAACAAATTCTTCTTGAGTCGTATATTTAAATATTAAAATTTTAATAGCTGATAGATATAAAGCCAGTTTATTAACAGAAGAATTAGTAGTTAACTTGTATATTCGATTACGTGACTTGGCAGGTATAGCAGTAATTATTTTATCTTTATTTTTTGTTTGCTTCTGAGTTACATTGTTAATATTAAATAAAGGTGTGACTGCCTGGATTTCTCGAATTTGTCTAATTTGATAATCTATGGCAACAAGATTTGCTTTCCTCACTTCCATAAATTTCTCCATAAATGGTGTTGCATAATAAAGCTATCAATAATACATAAGTTGGCGTGTATAGTTCAATATATTATTGAGCTAAATTAAATAGTCAATTATTTGTTGGGTTAGAACAGTAGTAACTACCGGAACCATAGAGATTCAATTTACACCATAAGCATTTGGGACACAATAAGTCATTAACAACAAATTGCATCTATTTTTCACGATCTGATGAAAGTAACAGCCAGAATGCTTATATAAATAGAATTTCATACATTTAATTTATTTGTAAAATTTTTTAATAGGAATGCGATCGCCACTTTTACTCATGCAATATTTTATTTTTCATAAATACTTTAGTAATTAGCCTCCTTACTCATGCTAATCGAATTACTAGCTATTGTTCTTTTAGTTTGAGTATAAATATTCTTCAAACCACGCTAATTCTAGCATAATAGCGATTTCAACTATGATAATTGTGAGCAATTATTTAAGGACAGTTAAGACAGTTAAGACAGTTAAGAGAATAGTTAGCTTTAGTTAAGACAGTTAAGACAGTTAAGACAGTTAAGATAAAATAATCTATTTGCTATTTCATCTTTACTCTAATAGTGTAGTTATGTTAAAACATTATAAAGTTCAAGACTACCCATAGAATTAAGTAATAGCGTTAAGTTATGTATAAATATATATAAAAAATTAATAGTAAAATTTATATTCTTTTCTACAAAGAGCAGTTTATTCAGTAGGCAATACTATAGACTTGATGTTAGATGACAGACGAATGAGTAGTCGGGCAAGCTTTTTCCGTAAACAGTTAAAAAGACATTATGAAAATATTCAGGTAGAAATAAAATTGATTATTTAGTCAATAAAGCTTGAATCAATTGTCAAAAATTAAGATATATGGATATACCTCAGAACAGAAAACTAGCCGAAACTTATTTTCATAAAGAATCTTGTGGTGAGCATTTTCAAGAAGAAATTCTCAAAAGTTCTATATATTTTGGTGGACAATTAGAAGAGAATTTGCAAACTCTTCCAAATGTACTAGCTGATGCTGCCAAACATGAAAGCAAAGGAATTACATACATCCAAAATGATGAAACAGAATATTTTCAAAATTATAAAGATTTATATAAAGATGCTCTAATTATTTTAAATGGACTTTATCAGTGCGGACTCAAGCTAGGAGATAAAGTCATATTGCAAATTGGCAGAAATCAAGATTTTATTCCCGCACTCTGGGCTTGTTTTTTAGGTGGAATCATTCCTGCACCTCTGAGCGTAGCGCCTAATTATGATCTAGAAAACGCCGCAGTCAAAAAACTTTACAATGTCTGGCAGATTTTAGATAAGCCTATTATTTTATCGGATTGCGAGTTAATTAGCGATATAGAAAAATTAGCTACTCAACCTGATCTAGAGGGATTGCGAGTAGTGTCAGTCAATAATCTACGAACTAATCAATTTTTATCAAATCAACAGTCAGATGTAATTGTTGATCTTGCACCACAAGATCCGGCGTTGTTACTCTTCACATCTGGTAGTACAGGTCTTCCCAAAGGTGTGATGTTGACTCATTGCAACCTCTTATCCATGTCCGCCGGTACGGTGCGGATGAATAATTTTACTCAGCAAGAAGTTACACTAAATTGGATGCCCTTAGACCATGTGGGCGCGATAGTATTTTTAGGAATTATGGCTATGGATTTGGCTTGTGATCAAATCCATGTACCAATTGAATTGATTTTGCGTCAACCACTCAAATGGTTAGATTTGATTCAAAAGCATCAAGCTACTATTTCTTGGGCGCCCAACTTTGCATTCTCCTTAATTAATCAACACAGCGAAGAACTTAACGATTCTTGCTATAACCTCTCCTCAATGAAATTTTTAGTGAATGCAGGAGAACAAGTTTCAGTCAAAACGATTTGCTCATTCTTAGAACTTCTGGAAAAACATCAATTACGAGATAGAGTAATTAAACCAGCCTTCGGAATGACTGAATCTTGTTCTGGAATCACTTGGTCAGCAGGTTTAAGCAAAGATGAATTAACACAAGAAAATAGTTTTGTCTCTCTGGGACGACCTATTTTGGGAGCGACTATTAGGATTGTTGACCAGCAGAATAATATTTTACCAGAAAACGAAATTGGCAGACTTCAGATCAAAGGCCCTTCTGTAACCGAAGGATATTACAATAACCCAGAACTCAATCAAGAAGTTTTTCAAAATGGAGGTTGGTTTACTACAGGAGATTTGGGTTATCTATACAATGGGGAATTATTTATTACTGGCAGAGAAAAACAAGAAATTATTATTAACGGTATTAATTACTTTGCCCATGAAATTGAAACAGCGATAGAAGAATTAGATGGTGTAGCTATTTCCTACACAGCTGCTTTTGCAGTTTTTGATCAAAATAGAGAAACAGATTTATTAATTATTACCTTTAGTCCCGAATCAAATAATTTTGAGCAGTGGGTGAAATTAGTCAAAAAAATTCGCAGCCATTTGACACAAAAGGTGGGAATTGCGGCTACTCATGTGATCCCCTTAGAAGTTGATATAGTTCCAAAAACATCTATTGGTAAGGTACAAAAAGCTAAATTAAAAAAAGATTTTACCCAGGGATTATTTAGCGATCGCATCCAAAAAATCAATGAATGTTTAGCGAGCGATCGCAGCAAAAATCAAACTTTACCTCAATCTGAAACTGAACGTCAAATCGCAACAGTTTGGTGTGAAGTTTTGCAACTGACATCAGTTGGTTTACATGATAACTTCTTTGAGTTGGGAGGTCATTCTCTCCATCTAATTCGTCTACAAAACGAACTAGAAAAACTTTTTCATCGCCAGATACCTGTGGCTGAAATGTTTAAAAATTCTACAGTTGCCACACTAGCTCGTTTCTTAACTGAAGAATCAGATTCTACCACAAACATATCACAAAAGAGCCGCGAGCGTGCCGAAAATCGTTCGCGTCGTAGTCATGAAACTCATGACATTGCCATTATTGGCATGGCTGGGAGATTTCCTGGTGCTAACAATCTAGAAACCTTTTGGGAAAATCTCAAAAATGGTATCGAAACCATATCTTTCTTTTCGGAAGCAGAATTACTCGAATCGGGGGTTGAACCTGAACTGTTCAATCAGCCTAACTATGTCAAAGCTAGACCAATTATTGACAACGTTGAATGTTTTGATAGCGAATTTTTTGGCTACACAGATCGGGAAGCAGAATTACTCGATCCCCAGCAGCGTTTACTACTGCAATCTAGCTGGGAGTGTTTAGAAAACGCCGGCTATAATCCTCACTCCTACCAGGGAGCGATCGCGATGTTTGCTGGGGCTAGTATGAACACTTATTTGATTAATAACTGTTATCCCCATCGCGGTCAATTAGATGCTAATGATGAGTTGCAACCCTTCACATTAGATTCGCTGGGAGGGTTTCAAACGATGGTGGCTAACGATAAAGACTATTTGACAACGCGCATTTCCTATAAACTGAATCTGCGTGGCCCTAGTGTTAATATCCAAACAGCCTGTTCTACCGGATTAGTGGTTGTGCATATGGCTTGTCAGAGTCTGTTGAGTGGAGAAAGTGACATGGCTCTGGCTGGAGCTGCTTCCATTAACTCTCCCCAAAAGATAGGTTATTTATATCAAGAAGGGTTGATTGTTTCTCCTGACGGTCATTGTCGCGCCTTTGATGCTCAAGCTGAAGGGACTATTTTTGGTAGTGGGGTTGGGGTTGTCTTGCTGAAGCGATTAGAAGATGCTCTAGCAGATAACGATCATATCTATGCTGTCATCAAGGGTTCGGCGATCAATAACGATGGCGGGACAAAACTGGGATTTACAGCACCGGGAGGAGAAGGTCAGACTTCAGTAGCAGCCGAAGCCCTAGCTTTTGCAGGAGTCGAAGCTGATACTATTGGTTTTGTAGAAGCTCATGGTACGGGTACAAAACTCGGAGATCCCATCGAAGTCGATGCTTTAGCCAGAGCATATAGTGCTGCTGATCAGGGAGAGTGTGCTTTGGGGTCTGTGAAGACAAATATCGGACATATGCAAATCGCTTCCGGAATTGTCGGTCTGATTAAAACTGCGTTGGCTCTTAAACATCAAATTATTCCCCCGACTCTCCACTTCCAAACACCCAATCCCCAAATTGATTTCTCCAAAACTCCCTTTTACGTCAATACCCAAGCGATACCCTGGACTGCAAAACAACGAGATGGTAAAGAACTACCTCGACGCGCCGGGGTTAACTCTTTAGGAATTGGTGGCGTCAATGTCCATGTTGTGCTAGAAGAAGCTCCCAGCATCATTCCTCAGCAGCATGACAGCCAGCGTCCCCACCATTTACTCACACTGTCTGCCAGAACAGAACAGGCTTTGGTAGACTTGGCGAACAGCTATGCAGAATTTCTCGAAAATCATCCCGAAAGCGATATCTGCGATGTTGTCTTCACAGCCAATACTAGCCGAGTTCACTTCCAAAATCGTTTAGCGGTGACTGGTTCTCAAACTGGTGATTTGATCACTAAATTGCGTCAGTTTGGACAGTCAGATCAAGAGTCAATCATTCACGCTCAAATTGATGAAAAGCAGCCTCCTAAAATTGCCTTTTTGTTCACAGGACAGGGTTCTCAATATGCGGGAATGGCTCATCAACTTTATCAAACCCAACCAACTTTCCGGCGAACTTTAGACCAATGTGAAACAATATATCAAGAATTAACTGGTCAATCTTTACTGGAAGTTATATTTGCTAATTCTGATGCAGCTTTAACTCATACATCTTATACCCAACCAGCATTATTTATTGTTGAAGTCGCACTAGCTCAATTGTGGCATTCTTGGGGTATTCAACCGACTGCTGTTTTAGGACACAGTTTGGGAGAATATGCTGCTGCTTGTTTTGCAGGAATTTTTGATATTGAAAGTGGCTTAAAACTAATTATACGGCGAGCAAATTTAATTGGTGAATTACCCGCAGAGCAAGGAGCGATGGCGGCGATTTTTGTTGATGAAAAATCTGTGCGCCAAGTGTGTGAGAATCAGGGGATTAAAGTTGCGATCGCAGCGATCAATACAGATCAGCATACAGTCATTTCTGGCGAAAAAGAATTAATTAAACAACTGTGCGAACATTTTACCAACATCGGAATTAAAGTTCGTCAACTCAAAGTTTCTCATGCGTTTCACTCACCACTCATAGAACCTGTCTGCGAAGAATTTAAAAATACTCTGCGGGAAATTAAGTTTACCAAACCTCTAATTCCTATTATCTCCAACTTAACAGGAGAAATTGCTGATGACAGCATTGTGACTCCTGAATATTGGATTCAACATTTGTTGCACACTGTGCAATTTAACCAAGGAGTTCTGTCTTTACAATCTCTAGGATGTGATACTTTTATTGAAATCGGTTCCCAACCTGTTCTACTAGGAATTGTCCAATCATCAATAGCTTTATCTAACTCTTTAAGCTTACCGAGTTTGCGCTCAGGATTTTCTGACTGGGAAGTTTTACTAGAAAGTCTGGGTAAGCTTTATGTACGCGGTGTAAATATAGATTGGTTTGGCGTTGAGCAAGATTATCAACCCAGAAGATGCGCTTTACCAACTTATCCTTTTCAGCAACGCCGACATTGGATTCCCTTAAAAACTCAATTATCAACTGCATCAAAAGAATCGCATATTGTCAAGATGCTATCTCAAAAAGATACAAACAATTTGATGCAGACTCTACTAGAAACAGGGAATTATTCGCAAGCCGAAAAACAAACTGTATCAGCAATTATTCAACAATTAATTAATCTACATCATCAAAGCACGAATAATTTTAATCTTAAGAATTTACTCTACAAATTAGAATGGCTACCTTATGCTTTATCTTCAAAAAAAATACATAATTTAGAAAAAATTACAACTGATTTAGATGCTTATTTGGGAGAACAAATAAAATCTGCACAATTTACAGGAGTTTCTCTAGCGTTTGCGGAGATGGAAGAACTGAGTGCAGACTTTATTGTCAAAGCTTTAAAAGATTTGCAATTATTTCAACTCAATACTATTCTTTCTCCTGAAACCAGTTTTCGTGAAGCTGGTATGAAAGAAGAGTATAGATTGCTATGGGATCATTGCTTAAAAATATTAGCAAAAACAGGAATTTTAGAAAAGCACGGTGCTGACTGGAAAATTATCAGTGAAGTGCGACAATCTCAGCCTGATGTCATTATAGATAGTTTGATTTCTCAGTATCCAAATGCACTTATAGAACTAACATTCTTTAGGCGAGTTGCTACTAACTTAGCAGCAATACTTACAGGTAAAATTGCTCCTTTATCTATCTTGTTTCCACAAGATGGACAAATTGGTGCAGCCGAGTTTTATAAAAAAACATCTTGGGCAAAAATTCTCAACCTGACTATTTCTCAAACAGTTGAACTTTTATTATCCAACTATTCGTCATTAGAACCACTTCGCATTCTCGAAATTGGCGCAGGAACTGGAGGAACTACCCATGAAATTCTCAAAGTTTGTACTTCTCACCAAATTACCTATACATTTACTGATGTTTCGCCATTCTTTCTAGAGACTGCTAAAGATACTTTTGCTCAATTCCCCTTCATAGAATACAAAGTTCTGGACATAGAAAAAGACCCAGCATTGCAAGATTTTTCACCCAGCACTTATGATTTAATTATTGCGGCAAATGTATTACATTCGACGCGGGATTTACAAGCAGAAACCTTACCCCACATTCGCAATTTACTGCGTCCTGGTGGACATTTGTTACTTCTAGAACTGACAAATCAGTCCCGATGGATTGATTTAATATTTGGTGTAGCTCAAGGTTGGTGGCGATTTAGCGATCGCCATCTCCGCCCAGATCATCCCATTATTACAGCATCGACTTGGCAATCTATCCTGTTAGAATCTGGTTTTGCTGAAGTTGAATTTGTTTCTCCTGACCAAAAAATTGGTAGTGCTTTATTCCAGCAAAGTATTATTGTTGCCCAAAATACCGAAAAAAACAGTGATATTTCGGGAGATTGGTTAATTTTTACCGATAAAGCCGACAATCTAGCTCTAGCAATTCAAAAGCAACTCAACAAACATCATGGCTGTTGTGCGATCGCTAATCCCGAAAATAGTTCTGAACTAAAAACATGGCTAGCTACTTCTTCATCTGTGCGTGGAATTATTTATCTTTTGGATGCTGATCACAACCATCAATATGAATCAACTTTATTTAATCGCTGTAGCTATTTTTTGAATTTGCTCCAAGCGATTAAAAACATACCATCACCTCCTAAATTATTCCTTGTCACCCAAGGTGGTCAACCCTTTGGACTAGAGCAACCATCTTTCGTGACTCAATCTCCTCTTTGGGCGTTGGGGCGCGTTATGGCTCTGGAAGAACCAGAATTATGGGGAGGAATGATTGATCTCGACCCCCATGCAGATATTACTCAAAATACCAACCTTTTATTTTCAGGACTGACAAACTCAGTTACAGAAGACCACCTACTCTTCCGCAACGATCAGACTTATGTAGCGCGTCTAGTCTCAGTAGAATCTCTACCGACCAAACCAGTCACTATCCAAGCTCAGGCGACCTATTTGATTACAGGAGGTATTGGTCATTTAGGGTTACAACTTGCTCACCATCTAGTTGATTTGGGTGCGAAACATTTGATTTTGACAACACGCCGTCAGTTTCCCTCAAAAACAGAATGGGAGTCAAACACAGAATTTGCAGAAATTATCCAAAATCTGAAAATTTTAGAACAAAAGGGAGCATCTGTAGAAATTTGTCAAGCAGATGTAGGAAATTTTGAGCAAATGTCCCGCATTTTTGCTAACATCCAAAAAACATCTTATCCGCTACGGGGTGTTTTTCATCTCGCCGGAATATCAGGACGCAAAGCAAGATTAAGCGAATCTACATTAGATGATCTCGAAGAAGTTTTTCAAGCTAAAGTTCGCGGTTCTTGGAATTTACATCAGTTATCTTTAGAAACTAAATTAGACTACTTTGTATTGTTCTCTTCCGCAGGTGCAATTTGGGGAGCGAAAGAACAAGGTTTATACGATGCTGTTAATCATCTGATGGATGCGTTAGCTCATTTACGTCGTCTGCAAGCATTACCAGCTACTAGTTTAAATTGGGCATTGTTGGCTGGAAATGGCATAGTTTCCCAAGAGTATGAAGATTGGCTTAAACAGATTGGTTTGAAGAAAATTAATCTAGATAAAGCTTTTGAAGCGATGGATGATATTATAGGATCTGGCGAAACGCAGATTTTATTAGCTGATGTGGATTGGACACAGTTCAAAAATATTTATCAATTTCAAGGTAAGAAACCACTACTAGAAAAGTTAGGGAAATCGCAAGTTTCAGCAAAATATATTCAACAATTAAACTCTAAACGCTATTTTTTAGAAGATATACCACCAGGAGAACGTCGAGAAAAATTATTAGAATATGTTGGAAAGCAAATAGGGATAATTCTAGGAATTAAACAGATACCTGATTCGGAACAAGGATTTATAGAAATGGGTATTGACTCTTTGCTTTCTATTGAACTCAAAAATCGTTTAGAAAAAGGACTAGAAATAAGCTTACCCGCTACTTTAATATTTGACTTTCCTAATATGAGACAATTAACTGATTATCTAATTGAGCAAGTTTTTAGTTGGCAAGTAAATACTAATGTGGAGACAACTGTTGATGTTGTAGAAGTTAATGAAGATTTAATTTTGCAAGAACTGGCGGATTTAGAAGCTTTTCTAGGTAATTCTTAACCATCGCAATTACAAAAACTAAGAGTGTGGGGTGTAGGGTCAAACCTTTAATTCATAATTAATTCAGGTTTATGGATATATCAGATAACGACAAATCAATCCAAACAAGAGTCTTTAAAGCACTCAACGAAGCAAAAGAGAAATTAAAGGCTGTTGAAGCTAAACAAAGCGAACCTATCGCAGTTGTGGGTTTGGGTTGTCGTTTTGGGAAAAATGTTTCCACTCCTGAATTATTTTGGTCTTTTCTCAAAACTGGTGGAAATACGCTCACAAATATACCTAGCGATCGCTGGAATACTTCTGATTTTTATGACTCAGACAGAAGTAAACCTGGGAAAATCTATGTTTCTCAAGGTGGTTTTCTCGATGATGTTTCAATGTTTGATCCGCACTTTTTCGGGATTGCACCACGAGAAGCTTTGCATATTGATCCCCAGCAACGGTTACTCTTAGAAGTTGCTTATGAAGCTTTAGAAAATGCTGGAATGGCTGCACCTACCACTAGAATTGGCAAAACTGGTGTGTTTATTGGGATTACCAATAATGATTATGCTCGTTTGATTGCACCAGATGGAAATTATAGCACAATTGGGGCTTATCATATCTCTGGCAACCATACCAATGCTGCGGCTGGACGCATTTCTTATCTTTTGAATCTCAATGGCCCTAGCTTGGCTGTGGATACGGCTTGTTCTTCTTCGCTAGTGGCGGTGCATTTGGCGTGTCGTTCTTTACGCGCACAGGAATGTCGTCAAGCTTTGGTAGGAGGAGTAAACCTGATTCTGACACCAGAAGTACCGATCGCATTGTGCAAGAATCAGATGTTAGCTGCTGACGGTAGATGCAAAACCTTTGACGCCAGTGCGGATGGATTTGGGATTGGTGAAGGTTGCGGAGTCGTCGTTTTAAAAAGGTTGAGCGAAGCTTTAGCAGATGGCGATCGCATTTGGGCGTTAATTCGCGGAACAGCAGTTAATAACGATGGTGCGAGTGGCGGATTTACAGTTCCGAACGGCCCTGTGCAGACAGATTTAATTCGTGAGGCTTTGATTGACGCTCGTTTCAATGCAGATATCATTGATTACGTCGAAGCTCACGGTACGGGTACATCTTTGGGAGATCCGATTGAAATTAAAGCGATCGCTGATGCTTTGTGTGTTAATCGTTCTCAATCCCAACCTTTGTTAGTCGGTTCGATCAAAACAAATCTTGGTCATTTAGCGGCGGCGGCGGGAATTTCTGGTTTAATCAAGACTGTATTATCTATTTATTATTCGGAAATTCCGGCTCATCTCAATTTGCAAACACCAAATCCTCACATCCATTGGGATAGCTTACCCATCAATGTAGTGACACAAACTCGCCCTTGGACTGTTAGCAATAGCAAGATCAAAGCAGCTGGAGTCAGTTCTTTTGGAGCATCGGGAACTAATGCTCATGTAATTTTGAGTGAACCTCCGCAAATACAATCCACGGCTAAAAATAGACTTCCTGTACTGATTACTCTGTCTGCAAAAGATGAAGAACGTTTGCGTTTGCTGGCTAATAAGTTTGTTGATTATGTTGATCAAAAATCTGATGTTAACTTAACTGATATCGCTTTTTCTTTAAATACAGGTCGTTTTCATTATAAACAACGACTAGCTTTGTTGGTTTCTAGTGCTGCGGATTTTCAGGAACAACTTCGGGCTTTCACTAGTGATAATAGCCGAGAAACTAATATTATTCATGGCGAGGTGCAAGTAAATCCGAAAATCGCTTTTCTCTTTCATGATCAGCAAGCGATATTTTCGGGAATAACAAAAGAGCTTTTTGTGAATGAGCCTGTATTTCATCATGCTTTTGAGCGATGCGATCGCCTATTCCAAAATTATTTGGATTTTTCTATCGAAGACTTAGTTTATAAACATCAAAATATAGATGATCATTTATCTGTACAACCAGCATTATTTGCACTACAATATGCTGTTTGTGAACTCTGGAAATATTGGGGAATTCGTCCTGCTGCGGTTTTAGGTACTGGCTTTGGCGAGTATCTCGCTGCTCAACAAGCTGGAGTTTTGGCTCTGGAAGATGCAGTTAAGTTGATTGCAACTCGTGTTCGTTTATTTAGTCAAAATCAAAATATTGATGAAGAAAGATTTTTAGCTTTTAAAAAAGTAGCTGAAGAAATTAATTATAGCAATCCACAACTCACTTTGATTGATGTTCTAAATGGTGAAGTAGCTAGTAACTCTATTAAAACTGCTGCTTACTGGGTGCAACATCTACATCAATCAGCTCATGTAGCTCAAGGAATTTCTACCCTGAAGCAAATGGGGTATCGAATATTTATAGAAATTGGCAATCAGCCGATTTTAACTAATGTTGATCAGAGGAATTTATCTGAAAATGAAATCCTGTGGTTGTGTAGTTTAACAAAAGACAGTAATAATGATCAGCAAATCCAAACTGTCCTAGCTGAACTATATGTACGCGGAGTGAATATTAATTGGCAAGAATTTCATCGCTCTTACTCAGGACAAAAAATCAGTTTACCCAATTCTCCTTTCATTCGCAAACGCTACTGGGTAGATTCTGCTACTAAATCTCATCATGATCATTCTGGACATCCCTTACTAGGCGATCGCTTTCCTTCTCCTCTATCTTCTATTCAATATCAAGCTAGTATTAGTCAGCACAACCCAGCTTTTTTAGCAGAACATCAAGTTTTTGGTAAACCGATATTTCCTGGTGCAGCTTTTATTGAAATGGCTTTAGCTGCGACAGAAGGACAAGCGGTTATTGTAGAAAATATTGAATTTAAAAAAGCCTTAATACTGCAAGACAAAGCAGATATTTTACAAGTAATTCTTAATCAAGATAATTTACAAATCTATCATCAAGTTGATAATAATTGGGATCTACTCGTTGCTGGAGAGATTCAGAAATTAAAATCAGTCAATACAACTTTCCAAAATCTAGAACAAATAGCGGCTAATTCTCCAGAACATCTGGAAATTAATTCATTTTATCAAAAATATCAAAAATCGGGAGTCAATTACGGTAGTAGTTTTCAGCTAATCAATCAACTTCAGTGTAGTCAAAATACTGCATTTGCTGAAATTAAGTTAACAGATAACTTGCTTATAGAAGCGAAAAATTATCATTTTCATCCAGCGATGCTCGATGCTTGTTTTCAGGCGATAGCTGCGATTTTATTTCAGCAAGAATCATCTGTAACTTATGTACCAACTCGCATTGCTAAATTCCAATTCTTCAAGTCTCCGGGTGATTGTGTCATCAGTGCGGCTCGACTCACTGAAAGTTCTCATAATTTGATTATCTCTGATATTGATATTTATTCCGAACAAGGAGAATTATTAGTATCAATTATCGGGTTTGAACTCAAAGCTGTTCAACGCCAAGAAATCCTTCACCATGAAATTCAACCACAATCTTACATAGAAGAATGGATTCCCTTAGCACCATTATTACCCGATGGTAGAGATACTTTAGTTAGTCCCGATGTCATTAAAACTCAAATTAAACCACAGCAATTAGAACAGCAATCGGCTGAGAAATTACGCCAATATGAATGCTTGCTCGCGGAAATGGAAAGTTTGAGTGTAACTTATATTTGGGAAGGTTTAAAACAGCTTAACTGGGAACCAGAATTAGGTCAAATTTATCAAGAAGAACAGATCGCTGTTCAAGGTGGAGTAGTTGATTTTTATCGTCCCTTATTATCGCGATGTTTAGCTATCTTAGCCGAAGAAGGGATTCTGAATCAGCAACAAAATGGCTGGTTATTAATTAAAGAACCAGAAATATTTTCATCTCAATTGCAAATCCAACACCTTTGCAGTGAATTTCCTGATTATCTAGCAGAAATTAATCTCATAAAACGTTGTGCTTCTGTTTTAGCTGAGGTAATGCGTCGCCAAATTGAGCCGTTAGAATTACTATTTCCTCAAGGTGATTTGAATGCGATCGCATCTGTGTATGCTGATGCGGCTGGAGCTAAGTTAATGAATGAGCTAGTTGCAGCCACAATTAGATGTGCAGTAGCAAATTTACCTACAAATCGTCGGCTACGAATTCTCGAAATTGGAGGCGGAACAGGCTCAAGTACTGCCGCAATTTTACCACATTTAGTGAATGACCAAATTGAATATATATTTACCGATATTTCCTCTAGCTTTTTAACCAGAGCTAAAGAAAACTTTAGCCATTATACCTTCGTTAAATATCAAACTTTAGATATTGAAAAGAACCCCATTACTCAAGGCTTTATTCCTGGAAGTTTTGATATTATTATCGCTGCCAACGTCCTTCATGCTACAGCAGATATTAATAAAACACTTGAAAATGTTCGTTCTCTCATCGCTCCCAACGCTCTATTAATATTGTTAGAAAGTACAGGAGCGCGTCGGTGGGTAGATTTAACCTTTGGTTTAACAGAGGGATGGTGGTTATGTAGTCAAGATTCACTCCGTAATGATTATCCTTTAGTAGATACAGAACGTTGGCAAGATTTACTAACAAATCATCAATTTACAGAAATTAATGTTATTGAACCCAGCAACCCAGAGACACGCAATCTCTTACGACAAAGTGTGATTGTTGCTAAAGGAAATAGTGTTTGTAAATCTGTTTCCCATGAAATCATATTTGCCGATTCAAAAGGAATTGCTCAAAGTTTAGTTACTCCATTACAACAGCGAGGAGTTGCTTGTTCTCTCATCTTCCCTCAAGACATTAATACTGATTCTCTCGACACATATCTATCACTATTACAAAATTTATTAACTCCAGAAACTCGTGAAATAATCTATCTCTGGCCATTACAAGAAATCGCCGGCGAAATTTATCAAACAGTAGAAATTCATTGTAGACGTTTTCTATTTCTCATCCAAGCATTATTACAACAAGAAAATCTGCCGAAACTGATTCTTGTCACTCAAGGATCTGTACCAGCTAAAGCAGTCACAACCCTAACTTCTCCAGCCCAATCTTCATTATTAGGAATCGCTCTGAGCCTCATACTAGAACATCCCGAACTTAATTTTAGAGCGATTGATTTAGATCCCAAGACACAAGATGTGGGGAAAAATTTATTTCGAGAAATCTACAATAATACACAAGAAACTCGCATAGCTTTGCGCGGGGAAGAACGCTTTTGTCCGCGTTTAGTAGAGCGCAAACTAGCAGATGGTAATATCAATTTTCGTGAAGATGGCTATTATCTAATTTCTGGTGGTACAGGCGGATTGGGTTTAGCTACCGCTCGATGGATGATAGAACGTGGCGCTCGTCATTTGGTATTGTGCAGTCGCAATGGTGCAAAAGCTGTCAACACCAAAATCCTGACAAGTCTGCAATCAATTAACGCAGATATCCAAATCAAAGATGTTGATATCACAGATGCTGAAAAATTGCACACATTGCTAGAAGAATGCCGTTTTCAGTATCCTGTGCGGGGAATTTTTCACATTGCTGGTACTTTAGACGATACTACATTATTGCGACTGACGCCAGAAAGTTTTAACCATGTTCTAGCACCCAAGGTGAAAGGAACTTGGCTACTGCATCAACTTACCCTCAACGATCCTTTAGATTTCTTTGTTTGTTATACCTCTGCTGTATCGCTGATTGGCTCGGCGGGACAAGCGAATGCGGCGGCGGCTAATGCTTTTGAGGATGCTTTTATCTATTATCGTCATGCACAGAATTTGCCTGCAACAGCCGTTAACTGGGGGCCATGGAGCGAAATTGGTGCAGCAGTCGATCGCAATGTTTTAGAGAGATTAGCCGCGAAAGGTTATGATGCGATCGCACCTGAGTTAGCACTCCAGACTTTAGAAAAAATTTTGTTGAATCAGATTGTACGTGCTGGTGTGATTGCGATTGACTGGGAACGTTTCCCCTACATCAACCAAAGCTTTTATCAAAACTTCTTACCCAAAGGAGAAACGAAATCTGATACTGCATCAAATATTTTGGAACAATGGCAAACAGTATCTGTCAAACAGCGTCGAGATTTACTCATCCGCCATCTTAGTTTGCGAGTTTCCACTGTTTTAGGATTATCAACCGATGAAGTTGTTTCTCCCCAACAAGGCTTTTTTGATATGGGGATGGACTCTCTCACCTCCACAGAACTTCGCAATCTTTTGCAAACAGATTTCAATTGTTCTCTACCTTCAACAATTACTTTTCGGTTTCCCAATGTGGAAACTTTAGCAGATTATTTCCTGCGGGAAGTTTTAAATATCTCTGAGGTACAAATTCCTGTACAAAAGCTAATACCAGAAATCCCCCAAATCCAAGTTGAAAAATCTACCCCAAAAACACCACAACAAGAAGAAGATCCAATTGTAATTGTGGGGATGGCTTGTCGATTTCCTGGCGGTGCGAATGATGTGGAATCTTTCTGGAAACTGTTAGAGCAGGGGAAAGATGCGGTAGGAGAAATTCCGGGCGATCGCTGGGATAGTCGAGCCTGGTATCATCCTGATCCAGATACACCAGGAAAAATCTATTCTCCTTACGGTGCATTTTTGGAGCAAATAGATCAGTTTGATGCCGAATTTTTTGGGATTATTCCTCGTGAAGCTGTCGCCATAGATCCGCAGCAACGCTTACTATTAGAAACTACTTGGCAAGCTTTGGAATCGGCGGGACAAAATCCCCAGCAGTTACGCAACAGTCAAACTGGGGTTTTTGTGGGGGCGATGACTCAAGATTATGCCCAGTTGAGTTATGCTCCAGAAGCGATTAATGCCTATACTGGTTCTGGAACTTCTGTCAGCGTAGCTGCTGGTCGCTTATCCTATGTACTGGGCTTGCAAGGGCCATCAATGACAGTTGATACTGCTTGTTCTTCTTCTTTAGTAGCAGTGCATTTAGCTTGCAATGCTTTGCGGAATGGAGAGTGTGAGATTGCGTTGGCTGGTGGTGTCAACATTATTTTAACTCCGGTGATTTCCTTAATTGAAAGTCGCGCTCATATGCTTGCACCGGATGGACGCTGCAAAACTTTTGATGCAAGTGCAAATGGGATGGTGCGGGGCGAAGGTTGCGGAATGATTGTTCTCAAACGATTGAGTCAAGCAATTAAGAATGGCGATCGCATTTTAGCGAGAGTATATGGTACAGCTGTGAATCACGATGGCCCCAGTAGTGGACTGACTGTACCTAATGGTGATGCTCAGGAGAAATTATTACATCAAGCCCTGAAGATCGCGCAACTCAAACCAGAGCAAATAGATTATATTGAAGCGCATGGTACCGGGACTGCGATCGGCGATCCGATTGAATTAGAAAGTATGGCTGCGGTTTTTGGGAAACGTCCCCAAAATCGACCTTTAATTATTGGTTCTGTCAAAACCAATTTAGGACATTTAGAAGGAGCAGCCGGAATTGCTGGCTTAATCAAAACTGTTTTAGCCTTGCAACACCATAAAATTCCTCCTCATCTTCACTTTCAGCAACCCAACCCCCGTTTTGATTGGAATTCTCATATTTTTGAAGTTCCAGTACATGGAAAAAACTGGCATTCTAGCGAACGCCAACGCATTGCGGGAGTCAGTTCCTTTGGATTTAGTGGTACGAATTCCCATGTAATTGTCGGCGAAATTGCCGCTAATTCTCCCCAAAAATCAGATGATAAATTTTACTTATTACCACTTTCGGCTCGTTCTGAAACGTCTCTCCAAGAATTAGCCAAAAATTATCAATCCACTTTTAATGAATCTGTTAATTTAGCAGATGCGTGTTTCACTGCTAGTACAGGAAGGGCTGTTTTTCGCCATAGATTGTGTATTTTAGCCAATTCAATCACCACAGTTCAACAAGCACTTAGTGATTTTCAAACAGGTGAGGATTCTGAGAATTTGATTAGACCAATTTCATCAGAAACTCAGTCCAATGTAGCCTTCCTATTTTCAGGACAAGGTTCTCAATATTCAGGGATGGGACAAACTCTTTATAACCAAGAACCTGTCTTTAGAAATACTTTGGATCTTTGTGATCAAACCCTTGAACCAATTTTAGAAACATCGCTGTTAGATATAATCTTTGAATTGCAAAACAGCGAGTTGCTAGAACAGACTCAAATCACGCAACCAGCTTTGTTTGCACTTGAATATTCACTAGCTAAATTATGGCAATCTTGGGGAATACAACCCTCGGCTCTTTTAGGACACAGCATTGGTGAATATGTCGCCGCTTGTTTAGCGGGAGTCTTCTCTTTAGAAGATGCTTTGCAATTAGTTGTCCAACGCGGTCGCTTAATGGGAGAACTACCGCAGAATGGAGCCATGGCAGCAATTTATGCTGATTATCAAACAGTAGCAGATCATCTCATTCCCTATGAAAATCAAGTAAATATTGCCGCAGCTAATGGTGCAATTAATGTCATTTCCGGCTTGAGTAAAATTGTCGATCAACTAGAGAAAACTTTTATCAAGCAAGGTTATAAAACTAGACGTTTAGCAGTATCTCATGCTTTTCATTCCCCGTTAATGGAACCGATGCTTGATAATTTCACCAAGGTTTTGCAGAAAATTGATTTCCATGAACCAAGCTTGAATATTATTAGCAATCTCACAGGTAAACCAATTGGTAAAGAAATTGCTACTCCTGATTATTGGCTGCGTCATATTCGCAACACTGTACATTTTGGTCAAGGATTTAAATACTTAGTTGATAGTGGTTATCGCTGTTTTTTGGAGTTAGGCTCGAAACCAGTGTTACTAGGTATGGCACGACTAACTTATCAAACTAAAGATAATCAAAATAAAGATATATTATGGCTACCCAGCATCATACCTGGACAAGATGAACAAGTCCAAATGTATAAAAGTTTGGCAACACTCTTTGTGAATGGTTATTCTGTAGAATGGACAGAGGTATTTAAGTCAGGAAAACGGATTCCTTTGCCTAATTATCCATTTCAAAGAGAACGCTACTGGTTGTCAAATTCACAATTTTCTATAGCTGAAATTCAAACTAAATTGCATCCTTTTATTAGTGATTTCAAGAAACTAGCTACAGGAGAAATTATTTTTGAGGGAGAGATAAATTCTGAGCAGCCAGATTATCTTACAGAACACAAGGTATTTACCAAAACTATATTTCCTGCTACAGGTTTCATCGAAGCGATTTTAACAGCCAGCCAGAAAATATTTACTCATCATTTGGTAACTATCAAAAATGTATTAATTCACCAAGGATTACTGTTATCTTCATCTCCAACCACATTACAAATGATTTTTAAATCAAAAAAATCATTGGAATATAGTTTTGAGATATTTAGTAGTAATTCTGCAAAAGATGACTGGATTCTGCACGTGACTGGTGAGATTAAACCTCACAATCAAAAAGCACCTGCGTCTATAAATAATTGGTCTGATCTCAAAGGGGAATCTGTTGCTATTCCCAAATTTTATGAACTTTATCAGCAAATGGGAATCACCTACGGTGAGCGTTTTCAAGCTATTCAAGAACTCCGTTATTTAGGAAATGGTTCTCAGGCTCAGATTAGTATCGATCGCAGTTTAGTAGATCAACGATATTGTCTGCATCCCGTGCTTCTAGATGCTTGCTTGCAAAGTATTGGCGCAGCTTTTCCAGAAATTCATGGTCAGGAATTACATTTACCCTATGGCTTTTCTTCTTTAGAATTATTTGAAAATCCTGGTTCTCAAGCTGAAACACGCATTTTCGTTAAATCTGACACTAACGGTGAAATGCGCGTAGATGTAGAGGTTTATGACCAACAAGAACAGCTTTGCGCTCGGTTTATAGACTTAGTAGCAAGGCGTACTAATCCCGCAGTTTTACAGCATTTATGGCAGGAATCTGAGAAAAATTGGTTTTATCAAGTTAAATGGCAAAAGTTAAATTCAGTGTCAACTGTTGTAGCTAATACTAACAATTCTTGGTTAATATTTGTGTATCCTGATACAGCCTTGCATCAGTTGACAAACTTATTGAAACAAGCTGGAGAACGAGTCATTACTGTAGAACTTGGTGAGGATTATAAACGCCGTTCTCCAGATGATTTTGTGATCAATTCATCTCAAAAGTCTGATTTTAAACGCTTATATCAAGAAGCGTATCCATCGGGAGAATTTCCCACGGGGGTAATTTTCATCTGGGAAAATGCACCGATGACAGAATATGCAGATACAGTTTCCAAGAGTTGTCATGCTGCATTGAATTTAATCCAAACTATCACTACTAATTGGCAAAAATTACCTGATTTATGGCTAGTGACTCGCAATGCAAATCAAATACTAGCTGAAACTTCTATACAACCTCAACAATCTTGGTTATGGGGATTAGGAGCAGTAATTAATCAAGAATATCCGCAAATGCGATGTGTGTGTTTGGATTTATCACCAACCGAAGAAGCAGATGAAGCTGAATTTTTGTTCCAAGAACTTCATACTTTCAGTAGTGAATTACGCCTAGCTTTACGCCAAGGAAACCGTTATGGAGCAAGATTAGTATCTGCAACAATTCCCCCAGTACAAAAGCAGGATTTTGTGAGCAAAGAAGGAGCTTATTTAATTACTGGAGGTTTAGGTAAACTTGGCTTGCTATTAGCTCAATGGCTATCAAAAATGGGAGCTAGTCACTTAGTTTTGTGTAGCCGCAATGTTAAATCTTCACCAGAAGCGATCGCATCATTAAGGCAAAATGGAACACAAGTTACAATTATCAGTGCTGATATTACCTCAGCAGTAGATATAGAACAAATTTTCTTCCGTTTTGGTAAAGATTTACCTCCCTTACGAGGAGTAATTCACGCGGCTGGTGTTTTAGATGATGGGCTTTTAAGTAATCAAAATTGGCAAAGATATGAGAACGTAATGCGTCCGAAAATAGAAGGCACTTTATTATTAGATCGCTACACCCGCAATCTATTTTTAGACTTTTTCATCACCTTTTCTTCTGCTGCTGTTATCCTCGGTTCACCCGGTCAAAGTAATTATGCTGCTGCTAATGCTTTTATGGATGCTTTAATGCAGCAACGACAAAGTTTAGGATTACCAGGTATTAATATTAATTGGGGAGCATGGGATACAGAAAATGAAATTGAAAAACAACGTTTTGCGATCTGGGGTATTCAAAGCATGTCTTCTGATATCGCCCTGAAATATCTTAGTCAATTAATTATGGGAAATGTTTCGCAAGGAGTGATTATTGATATTGATTGGTCTATTTTTAATCAAAATTTTAATATTAATCAACCATTCTTCACAGAATTGTTGACAACAAAAGAAAATAGTCAAAATAATTCTGCAAAATTATTAGAGCAGTTAAAATCTGTATCTATAGATGAGCGAGCAGAAAGTTTATCTCAAGGAATTGAGCAAATTTTACGCGAAGTTACCGGGTTAACTGCAAGTAGTATTGTTCCTCATCAAACTTCATTTTTAGAATTAGGTTTAAATTCATTAATGGTACTAGAATTTAAAAATAAGCTAGAAAGCAATTTAGCTTGTAATTTACCTGCATCTATAATTTTTGATTATCCTCATATCACCAGTCTGAGCATTTATTTGCGGGAAGAAGTATTAGCAGAGCATATAAATTTTGAAATGAAAATCAATGACTCTAGTGATACTTTGAATCCTTATGACAGTCTCAATGAAGATGAATTAGCTGTACTACTTAATCAAAAGTTAGCAGAGCTTGATAAATATGATCAGTAAATATTGAGGTTGACCGTTCATAAAAGCCAAAACTTCCGCAGACTGAGAAGTTTTATTTTATATATAGGAGAGTATAGATTTGGAAAATATCGGCAAAATTCCCTTAAACTATGAATGGCGCAATCGCTGGATAATCATCAAAGAATTTATCCAGAATCCAGTTCAGGAAATCTGGTTTTTACGAGATAAATTTGAGGTATCTGAACTTTATACCAGGATAGCCAAACGAGAACGCGATCTTAACGATCCCAATATTCCCCAATGGCTCAACTTTGGCTATTGGAAAGAAGAAACAACTTATAATGGAGCCTGTGCGGCTTTAGCCCGGAAATTAGGAGAAATTGCCGAACTTAGCTCTGGAGACGAAGTTTTAGATGTCGGTTTCGGTTTTGCCGAACAAGATATCCTCTGGGTGCGTGAAAATAATGTAGATGCAATTACTGGGATAAATACTACAAAATTACAAGTAGAAATTGCTCAAGAACGAGTAGCTAGAGCGGGACTAGCTGAACGAATCAATCTTCAGGTAGGTTCAGCCACGAAAATTCCTTGTGAAGACAATTCTTTTGATAAGATTACAGCTTTAGAATGTGCTTTTCATTTCAATACTCGTGAGGATTTTTTTGCTGAAGCATTTCGAGTTTTGCGCCCTGGTGGGAAACTAGCATTAGCAGATTGTTTGCCTAGAATTGGACGAGATATTAACTTTTGGCTTCGCGTTAATAGTAAGAAAATGTGTATTCCTTTCACCAACCAATATGACCGATATACTTATGTTGAAAAACTCAAAAAGCATGGATTTGTAAATATCCAAGCTGTATCAATTAGCGAATATGTTTGGCCAGCTGCTGTTCGTTACTTTGCGGAGGTAGGTAAAGGAATTAGTAAACACGATCTAGTGATCAATCTTCAGAAAGATAATCCGGGACTGGAAGCTTGGTCGAGAGATCGGGGTTGGTTTATGGCGTTTGATGACTATCTTTTATTTTCAGGGGAAAAACCCGATTAGATATTTCCGGAAAATAAAAACTCGCGGACATAAAAATGGCTCAAAATACAGATTATAAAAAACTCATAGCAACAACTTTAACCAAAATGGAGGTCATGCAGGCTCGCATTACCGAATTAGAAACTAGACAAAGTGAGCCAATTGCTGTTATCGGAATGGGATGTCGTTTTCCTGGTGGGATAAATTCTCCTGAGACTTATTGGAATTACTGTCAAGCTGGACTAGACGCAATTGTAGAAGTTCCTAAAAGCCGTTGGGATATCTCCAATTTATATGCTCAGGAAGTTACCCCAGGAAAAATGAACACTCGTTATGGGGGATTTTTACAAGAAGATATTACAGAATTTGATGCCCGTTTTTTCTCCATATCTGCTCGCGAAGCCATCTCAATGGACCCGCAACAAAGATTACTTTTGGAGGTGACATGGGAAGCTTTAGAAAATGCTAATTTACCACCGAATAATTTAGCAAGCGATCGCGTGGGTGTGTTTGTCGGTATCACTAGTACTGACCATGCTATGACCGTCTACAAAAGCAACTATGAGCAAATCGATTCTTTTTTTGGTACAGGAAATGCTTTGAGTGCAGCAGCAGGACGCCTATCTTATTTTCTCAATCTGCACGGCCCTTGTATGTCTATTGATGCAGCCTGTGCTTCTTCACTGGTGGCTGTTCACCAAGCTATTCGCAGCTTAAGGAATCATGAATGTGAATTAGCTTTGGTGGGTGGGGTAAATCTCATCTTGAATCCAGCCATTACGATTAACCTTTCTCAGTCAGGGATGATGTCTCCCGATGGTCGCTGCAAAACCTTTGATGCGGCTGCAAATGGTTATGTGCGGGGAGAAGGCTGTGGGGTTTTGGTACTCAAACGCTTGTCTGTGGCTGAGAAAAAGGGCGATCGCATTCTTGCTGTATTACGAGGCTCTGCGGTCAATCATAACGGTGCAGCCGCCGGGTTAACAGTTCCCAGTGGTCCCGCCCAACAAGATTTACTCCGTCAAGCCTTAGCTGATGCCAGAGTTACACAGAATGAAATTGGGTATATAGAAGCACATGGCACTGGGACATCTTTAGGTGATCCCATTGAAATGAATGCGATCGCCGCCGTGTATGGAGAGCGATCGCAACCTCTTTATGTCGGTTCAGTCAAGACTAATATCGGACATCTGGAAGCAGCCGCAGGGATTGCGGGGATGATGAAAACGATTCTCGCCCTCCAGCATGGTAAAATCCCGCCACATCTTCATTTTCAAGAGCCTAATCCCTTGATTAATTGGCAAAAACATGCAATCAAAATTCCTACACAAACCCTACCCTGGCCTGACAATGGCGCAACCCGTATCGCTGGAGTCAGTTCCTTTGGTTTTTCTGGAACAAATGCTCATGTGATTGTCGAACAAGCACCCGTTGCAAACATACCAGAAATTAAGCAACAACTTCCTAGTCATCTGTTGACGATTTCTGCTCATAACCAAACAGCTTTGAAAGAACTGGCGCGACGTTTTAATACTCGCTTAGAGTCTCATCCAGAAATCGGAGATATCTGCTACAGTGCGGCTATTGGGAGATCGCCCTTACTTGAACGTTTAGCGATCATTGCAGATACATTACCAGAGTTGCAACAAAGATTAGCAGCTTTTGCTGACGAAAAAAGTCTTGATAATTTCACTTTTTATCAACGCTATACAGGAGAAAAACAGCCGAAAGTTGTCTTTCTCTTCACTGGTCAAGGAGCTTGTTATCCAGGGATGGGTGAGCAATTCTACCAAACCCAACCGACATTCCGTAAATATATTGATCAGTGTGCAGCAATTTTAGCCAATCATTTAGAGTATCCATTACTAGAGATATTGTTTGGCGATCGCACAGATTTACTCCATCAAACTGCATACGCTCAACCAGCGATCTTTGCTCTAGAATATGCAATAGCTATGCTGTGGCAATCTTGGGGAATCACACCCGGTTTACTGATTGGACATAGCGTTGGTGAATACGTAGCAGCTTGTGTTGCTGGGGTATTTAGTTTAGAAGCTGGTTTAGCATTAATTGTGAAACGTGGACAATTGATGCAAACTGCGCCCATAGGAAAAATGGCTGCAATTTTTGCAGATGAAGTCACAGTAAATTCTTTAATTCAAAACTATACTCATCAAGTTGCGATCGCTGCAATTAATCACCCTCAACAAATTATCATTTCTGGAGCCAGCGACAGTATTGATGAGATAATTACCAATTGTAAAAATCAAGAAATCGTGGTTCAATATCTCTCTGTCGCAGGTGCTTTTCATTCTCCATTAATGGAACCAATTTTAGATGAATTTGAAACTGCTGCTCGTGGAATTGACTACAATCAACCTCAAATTTTGCTCCTTTCAGGAATTGACGGACAACCTTTCAAAAATGCACCCGATGCAAGTTATTGGAGACAGCAATCTCGTCAACCTGTACAATTTTTGCAGAGTCTAATTACAGCCATTAACAAAGGATATAATCTATTTTTAGAAGTCGGGACAAGACCAATACTTGCAGAACAAGGTCGTCGCTATAATGATGAAGTTATTTGGCTAAGTTCTCTCGATAGAAATGTAGATAATTGGCAGACAATGCTTTCAGCACTTGGTCAATTATACATTCGTGGAGTACATTTCTATGCCGAAAAATTCAATGCAGATTACGGCTATAGAAATGTCCAATTACCAAACTATCCTTTTCAAAGAAAACGTTTTAAATTTCAAATATCTAACGAAATATATATAGAAAAAGAAGTAATTAAAATGACTGAATTAACAGTATCAAATAACCAAAAGCATCAGCAAGATATCCGTAATCAGTTAAAGTCTATTCTGGCTGTACTCCTTAAAGAAGATGAAAATGAGATTAGAGATGATGAGACATTATTAAATTTAGGAGCAGATTCTATAATTCTCACAGACTTTGCTCGCAAAGTTGAAGAGAAATTTGCTGTCAAGATCAAGATAGATCAATTATTTACCGATTTACAAACAATTATCGACATAGCTACATATATCGCTAATCTTGTTGCTCAAGAATCATTAGAAACATCGGATGAATTAGCAAATAATGACTCAGAATTAAATAATTATCTTTGGATAATTTCTCAATTACAACCAATTGTTGTTGGCTATATCTTAAAAGCTTTAGCAGTATTAGGTAAGAAACTAAATCAAGCCGAAATCTGGACAGCAGAAAACTTATTACAGACTTTACCCATTGCTCCAAAATACTATATTTTAATTACTCGTTATTTAAAAACTTTAGAGCAAGCCGGAATTATTCAAAATCAAGGTCATGTATGGACAGTAAAAAATCTGCCTACATCTGTTGATTTATCAAAAACTATAGAAAATCTGCAACAAACTTGTCCAGCAGCAAAACCTGAGTTAGAAATGCTGCAACGCTGCGGTGAAAATTTGGCAGAAGTTTTAAAAGGAAATATAGATCCTCTAGAGTTAATTTTCCCAGCAGGTTCAGTTGTTCATGCGGAAAGTATATACGGAGCTTCTCCTGTATCTCGATTGATGAATCAACGAGTAGCTGAAGCAATTAACGGGATTTTAAAGAGTTTTGCTTCGAGCGATCGCCCTTACCAAATGATCGAAGTTGGAGGTGGTACAGGTGCAACTTCGGAAGCAATTCTCAATCACTTAAATCTCAATCATGCGACTTATACTTTTACCGAACTTTCTCCTGTTTTACTAAATAAAGCTCGACAAAAATTTCAAAATAAGTATAACCTCAAATTCCATCAATTAGATATTGAAAAATCACCAATTTCTCAAGGATTACCAGCCCATTCTTATCATATAGTTGTGGCTGCTAATGTCCTTCACAGTACTTGCAACATTACAGAAACACTCAATCATATTCGAGAATTATTACTACCTGGTGGTTATTTAGTACTCCTAGAAACAGTAGAAAATAATTCTTGGCTGGATTTAACTTTTGGACTCACTCCAGGATGGTGGCGTTTTCAAGACAAAGAATTACGTGTAGATTCGCCCTTGTTGAGTGGCGAAACTTGGTGTACTGTTTTGAAACGCTGTGGTTTTGCTACTGCGGATAGTTTTTCCCAACAAAACAATCTTAGTATCTACAATGGACAAGAGTTAATTATTGCTTGTGCTGCTGAAAAATCGGTGAATGAAGTTGCAAAAGTTATATCGCCAGCAGCAGTAAGTTCTAGTCAAGAAGCTTTAATGATGGCGCAATTGCAATCTTTGAAAGAACTTAAAGATATACATGAAAAAACCATTATCAAACAATTAGAAATACTCCAATCTGTACCTGTTACACAAAATACAGAAGTATTAATTACACCTCCGCCTCTTCTTCAAACAAGCAAAAGAGAAACTGTATCTCCTCCTCAAAAAACCAAAGTTGAGAGAGTTAAAAAAATTAGCTCTCCCAATTTAAATCCACTGGCTTTAAAACTGAATGAAAATAAATCTTTAACAGAACAGCAGCAAGCTTTTATCTACAAATTGCAGGTTATTTATAATCAAAAAACTGCAAAATCTAAGGCATATTCACAAAAGAGCCGGAAAACAATGGTTGATGTCAAACCTACCATTGACTTCCGTATGACATTAAAAGAGTTTCAATATCCCATTGTTTCAGAATCAGCCCAAGGTGCATGTTTTCGTGATATTGATGGTAATGATTACATCGACTTAGCAATGGGGTTTGGTGTTAACTTTTTTGGACATAGTCCTGATTTTGTGTTGACAGCAATTCAGCAGCAAATGCAACACGGAATAGGACTAGGAATGCAGTCTAATATCGCAGCAGAAACAGCAAGTTTAATTAATGAAATTGCGGGTGTAGAACGGGTTGCTTTTAGTAATACTGGAACAGAAGCAATTATGGCAGCAGTTCGGATTGCTCGTTCTCGCACACAACGTCAAAAAATTGCTGTGTTTGCTGGTTCGTATCATGGTACTTTTGATGGCATTTTAGCGCGAGTTGCAGAAGAGCCACCCATAGCTCAACCATTAAGTCCAGGTACACCATCAGGAATGGTTGAAGACGTAATAATTCTTACCTACGGAGCCGAAGAAAGTTTAGATATCATTGCTGCTCATGCTAATAATTTAGCAGCAATTTTAGTCGAACCTGTACAAAGCCGTAAACCCGATTTACAGCCGAAAGAGTTTCTACAAAAGTTACGTAAATTAACTCATAAAAAAGAGATTGTGCTGATTTTTGATGAAATTATTACGGGATTTCGGATTGCTCCAGGAGGAGCGCAAGAATACTTTGATGTTAAGGCAGATATAGTAGTTTATGGTAAGGCAATTGGCGGTGGTTTACCTATCAGCATGATCTGCGGTAAAGCAGATTTTTTGGATACAATTGACGGCGGTTTTTGGAGTTATGGAGATAATTCTCATCCGCAAACAGAATTAACTGCTTATGGCGGAACTTTCTGTCGTCATCCTTTGGCACTTGCGGCTTGTCGTGCAGTACTGCTACATTTACGTGAACAAGGTGCAACAATTCAGGAAAGGGTAAATCAATTAACCAATCGATTAGCAACTGAAGTTAATCAATTCTTTCAAGAAGTAGGAATTCCGATCCGCATTGTTCATTTTGGCTCTTTGTTTCGCTTTGAACCTTTTGGAGCTTATAGTATTTTCCTGCAACCCATCGAATTGCCGCTTTTTTATTACTTGTTAAATCTCAAAGGTATATATACTTGGGAAAAACGAGTTTGTTTTCTCTCAACTAGCCATACCAATGAAAATATAGATAAAGTAGTGGCTGCTGTTAAAGAATCAATTATAGAATTGCGACAAGCGGGTTTTTTTGAAAATGCCAAACTACCACAAGCTAAGAAAAAAGAAGCAAGCGATCGCTCTGATAATGAGGATGAGAAGAATAATTTAAAAAATCAATTTTCTACCAGTGAAGCACAACGTCAATTGTGGTTGATGGGAGAATTAGATACAAACGCTTCCGCCGCATATAACGTCACAACTTCTTTGGAATTTCATGGTAATTTAGATATTTCATCTTTAGAGCAAGCGATTAATGAAGTAGTCAATCGTCATGAAGCTTTACGAACAAAAATATTAGCACAAGGCGAACTACAAGAAGTTATCAATAGTGTCAAAATTGACTTACCATTAATCAATTTAGTCCATGAAAATAACCCCGAAACCACTGCTTTAACATTCAGAACTCAGTTTGCTCAAAAGTCTTTTGATTTACATATTGCTCCTTTATTTGCAGCTGCGCTGATGCAGTTAGCTCCTGAACATTATCTATTATCTTTAAAAACCCATCATATAGTTGCCGATGGTTGGTCACTAGGGCTAATTTTAAATGAAATTGGCAAAGTTTACTCCGCAAAAATTGGGAATTCGACAGATTCTTTAGCTTCACCAATGCAGTTTCGCCAATATTTAGCTTTGCGACAGCAAGAAGCCCAAAGTCCACAAATGCTAGAGCATCGTAACTTTTGGTTGCAAACCTATGAGGGAGAAATCCCAAGATTTGAGATAACTACCGACTTTCCTCGTCCAGCTGTGAAAACTTACACCGGGAGTCGAGAAAGTAAAATTATTGATCCCCAATTATGGCAAAAATTGCAAGCTGTGGGACGCAAAAACCAAGCAACATTATTTATGACAATGTTCGCTGCTTACACAGCTTTTCTGCGACGGATTTCTGGTCATGATGATTTAGTAATTGGTATTCCTATTTCTGGAAGACAAATTGAAGGAAGTGAAACATTAGTTGGCTTTTGTTCACAATTTTTACCAGTACGTATCCAGCCACATTTGACTGCTTCGTTTGTGGAACATCTGCGTCATACTAAAGAAACACTCATAGCTGCTTTTAAACATCAAAGTCACGCTTTAGAAGAATTATTAGCAGCCTTACAATTACAACGGGATTTTTCTCGTTCTCCTCTGATCTCAGTTTCTTTCAACATGGACCCTAGTCTGACTCTACCTGAGTTTGAGGGATTAAAAGTATCGCTACCACCAGAGCCAATTGGCTATACTCCTTTCGACTTAGGATTTAATTTTATCGAAGTCAATAATGCGCTTATTATTTACTGCAATTACAATACAGAACTATTTAAACAAGAGACTATTCAACAATTTCTCGCCAGTTTTGAAATTTTGCTAGAGGGCGTAATTAACAATGCCAATAGTTTACTTTATCAGTTGCCTTTAATTACACAAGTGCAACAGGAAAAACTCTGGGCAGAGTTAACAGGGGAAACGATAGAATTACCTCAAGATAAAACAATTATTGATGACTTTATTGCTAAAGTCAACTCTACACCCAATGCACCAGCATTGATTGTGGGACAAACCACTTTCACCTATCAAGAATTGAATGAGCAGGTAAATAGGTTAGCAAATTATTTACATCAGCAATATCGACTAGGTGTTGGGAAAGCGATCGCCCTGATGACCGGACGTAATCAAAATTTAATTATCAGCATTCTAGCAATTTTCAAAATTGGTGCAACCTATGTCCCGATAGATCCCCAATATCCTACTAGCCGTATTGATTTTATTCTCAAAGATAGTGGTTGCGATATCTGTGTGACGGAGAGTAATTTTGTCTCCCAATTACCTCAAAATATAGAGAAAATTTGCTTGGATAAAATCGATAAAATTTTGGCAGATTTTGACAAAAATGAGCCTCAAGTTAAACCAGAATCTAGCCAAATAGCCTATATTTTATATACTTCTGGCTCAACAGGAAATCCCAAAGGAGTCATGGGTCGTCATGTCTCGATTTTGAATGTGATTCGCAGTTTACGACTCACATTTGACTTAGATCAACATCCTGAATGGCGCTATATCTTCACTGCACCGATCACCCACGATCCATCTTTGCGGAATATCTTTCTACCATTGACAATAGGTGCTGCTTTATATATATATGAAGTCCAGCATATAGGGGATTTAGTGGCGTTTTTACAAGCAAACCAAATCAATGCTTTGCACACAACGCCATCTATCTATCGGGAAATCTTGAATGTCCTCACACCCAAAGAAACTATCTCCAGCTTAAAATATATTTCTGCTGGCGGAGAGAAATTAGATCGAGAAATAGCGATCGCTTTACAAAAACGCTTCCCGTCTGCAATTGTCAGCAATGTCTACGGTTCGACAGAAACTTGTGTCGGAGTATCTCAACATACAATAGATACAAATTTAGATACAGACGTACCTCTTGGTCAAGTTTTCCATAATAATCGCTTATTTGTCCTTGATGAATTTAATAACACGGTACCTTTACACGTTGTAGGTGAAATTTGTGTAGAAGGTGCAGCATTAGCAGCTGGTTATCACAATCTCCCCCAAATCACCACAGAAAAATTTCAACCTAGCTTTATCAATGAGGGAAAAACTCTCTTTAGAACCGGAGATTTAGGGAAACAAACTGCTCCTGGTGTGATTGAATTTATTGGTCGTAAAGATAATCAAGTTAAAGTCAATGGCTATCGCATAGATCCAGGAGAAATTGAATATCAACTTAGCCGTCATGCTGATATTGAAAGAGCGGTTGTCTTACCTATCCAGGTAGATCATCAAACTCAATTATCTGCTTATTGTCAAACTGTCAAAGATATAGAAATTTCGGAAATACGAGAATTTCTCTCTTATTCTTTGCCAGTTTACATGATTCCTAGATCTTTTATCTTTTTAAAGCAATTTCCTCTGACCAGACATGGGAAAATTGACTGGCGATCGCTCCTTGAACTCAAAGAAACAAGTAAACTAGCACAGTTAGCTTATACTGCACCTCGTAATAATTTAGAGTTCAAGCTAGTCAAGATCTGGGAAAATTTTATTAGCAAACATCCCATTGGTATTTTTGATAATTTCTTTGAGATTGGTGGACATTCTCTGCTCCTTTCGCGAGTGGTAACTCATGTTCATAAAGAACTAAATGTAGCAATAAAATTAGCTGATTTCTTTAAAGTTCCCACCATCGCCGGATTAGCAGCTTTAGTATCTCAAGCCCAATATGACTATCAAGAACCCATACCAGCAATCACTCCGCAAACATCTTATCCTATGTCTCATGGGCAACGCCGTCTTTGGGCTTTAGAATTTCTTGATCGCCATCATAATGCTTACGGAATGCCTGGTGCTTATCAATTTAACGGTAATCTTAATATTGCTGCCTTTGGAACTGCTTTTCAAGATTTAATTCAACGCCACGAAATTTTGCGGACTACGTTTACTTTAATAGATAATCAACCGCGTCAAATTGTACATGAGCAAATGAATTTTGCTCTCCAGCAGATAGATTTGACAGAGTATGCAGAACCAGAACAAGCAAAAATTATCACTGAATATATTGACAAAAATGCCAAAACTACTTTCGATTTAGAAGTGGGGCCTTTACTTAAAGTCAGCTTACTGAAATTGAGTCAATACAGCTATATAATTTTGTTTAATATGCACCACATCATTTCTGATGGTTGGTCAGCAGGAGTTTTAATTAAAGATTTCCTCACATATTATCATGCCTATGGACAGCATAATTTTGAATTACTGCCACCTCTGAAAATTCATTATAAAGACTATTCTGACTGGCAAGATCAGCAATTAAAAACATCGAGATTACAAGCGCAACGTGAGTACTGGTTGGCTAAATTGACTCCTCTGCCTGCACGTCTTAACTTACCATTAGATTACACTCGACCCGCAGTACAAAGTTTTCAAGGTACTGCGATAATATGCAAGCTAAATCAAGAATTAATTAAGCATTTTAAGGTATTAATCAAAACTCAAGAAGCTAGTTTATTTATGGGGTTGGTGACTCTGATTAAGAGTTTTCTGTTTCGCTATACTGAACAAAATGAAATTACAGTTGGCTCTCCCATCGCTGGTAGAAATCATCCTGATTTAGAGGAACAAATAGGTTTTTACGTTAATACTTTAGTTTTACGCGATCGCATAGCAGCAGATGACAGTTTTGGTAGTTTACTTAGTAAAGTGAAAACAACCACACTCTTTGCATATGACAATCAAGAGTATCCCTTTGACAAACTAGTATCAGATTTAAATTTTCAGCGCGATCCTAGCCGCAATCCCCTTTTTGATATTGCAGTTGTTCTGCAAAACAATCAAAATGTAGATCTAGCATTAGATGGAATTACTGTTAACTCAATTGATCCCAAAAATGTTACTTCTAAATTCGATTTAGAATTCGTTTTTGTAGAGGAAACAGAACTCTATTTCAAGCTCATCTATAACACAGATATATTTACCAGTGAGCGTATTTTATTGATACTAAACTTGTTAGAGTCTCTTATGAAAACAGTAGTTAAATCTCCTAACATACCATTATTAAAGCTACCTTTTTACATAGAAAAATCTGAACAAGAAGATACGGAACTTTTCGCGACAGATTTTAATTTTTAATCATAAATATAATTAAACTATAGAAATCACTCATTGGGAGCATATTTATGAAGAAAAAACTACCAATTCTTGGAGTTTTAGGCGGTATGGGACCTGTAGTTACTGCCGAATTTCTCAAATCAATTTATGAATACAATCAATTTACTGACAACGAACAAGAAGCACCTAACGTCATTGTGTTCTCACTTCCCTCTGCACCTGATCGCACAAGTTCCATTAATAGTGGAAATGAAAGAGAATTTATTGATTTTATGCAATTGCATCTAGAAAACCTCAATAAATTTGTTGACCGCATAGTGATTGGCTGTTGTACAGCACATTATGCTCTACCTCATATTCCTGAACACCTTACTAATAAGGTAATTTCCTTAATTAAAATTGCAGACCAACAACTGCAAGAACATGATGAGCCAGCTATTTTACTTGCAGGTACAGGCGCTTACCATAAAAGATTGTTTCACGAAGGTTGTACTGCTGTTAATCGCATTATTTCTCTATCTGAAAAAGAACAGGACTGGCTCCTTGAAATTATCTTTAAAGTATTAAAGCGAGGACACGATCCACTGACAATTCTTGCAGACATCCAAGAATTGTTAGATAAATATAAGACTCGTTCCTTTATTTCCGGCTGTACAGAATTTCATCTTTTCACTAAATCTCTCAAATTAAATGGAATTGATTCTATTAAAGCGATCGATCCTTTAACTACCATCGCTCAAAACCTTTTTCAACTATTAGAGCCAGTCACATATAATATTAATTCACTTCCAGAAAAAATAAAATTACCTGAAAAAGTTCAAGTTCATTTATAAACTTCCTGATAACTTGTAGTGTATAGGAGAAATTAGATGACAGCTATTTCCCAAAAAAAAACCACAGTGAATCTTAAAAATTACAAGATTCTTTTAATAGGTAGAATGTACCATGAAAAAGGTGAAAAATTACTTGAAGAATATACAAATGTCGAAATTTTAAAAGAACCAACAAAGAATCAAATCAATGATGCTATTCAAGAAGCATCCGGTGTCTTTGTTCGTTATCCTACTAAATTAGATGCCCAAGCGATCGCATTAGCAAAAAATTTAAAAGTCATCAGTACCTCTGGGTTTGGAACTGATGCAATTGATATTGCTACTGCAACAAAACAGGGAGTTGTCGTAGTCAACAATCCTGGTTTGTCAACAACTGCTGTTGCAGAACACACGATTTGCATGATTTTAGCTTTGGCAAAAAAGCTAATTTTTCTCAATCAGTGTGTCAAAACAGGAAACTACCTAATTCGTAATCAGGTACAACCAATGCAAATCGAAGGAAAAACACTTGGGATTGTTGGTTTGGGAAGGATTGGTAGTGCTGTTGCTCATAAGTGCAATACAGCATTTCAGATGCGAGTTTTAGCATACGATCCTTACGTCCCAGCCAGCAAGGCAGAAGCATTGGGTGGAACTTTGGTAAATAATTTAGAATATCTTTTGGCTGAATCTGACTTTGTATCTTTGCATCCCGAACTAACCGATGAAACCTATGAAATGTTTGCTCTAGAAGCTTTTGGAAAAATGAAACCCACTGCTTTCTTAATTAATACATCTCGTGGGAAGATAGTTCGAGAAAAAGATTTGGTTGTAGCCATTCGTGAAAAATTGATCGCAGGAGCAGCAATAGATGTATTTGAGCCAGAACCCCCATCTCAGGATAATCCTTTATATGACTTTGACAATGTAATTTTGTCACCCCATCTGGCTGGAGTTACACCTGAAGCTGCTATGGCTGCTGCACTTTCCGCAGCTAATCAAATAGTGCAAGTGCTTCAGGGTAAAAAGCCACCTCATATTGTTAATCCAGAAGTTTGGCAAAAATTTCCAGACCTGCAATGAGAACCGCTATATTTCTAAAATATGCAAACTGAAGTTTTTCGCGATCAACACTCAACTAATAATCCTAATGTTTCAGGTTTTAATAATTTTTGGGATTATGTCGGAGCGATCACCGGGCCTTACTGGTATCCTACAGATCCCAAGGGAAGACCATTTGCAGAGGTGATGCGCTCATGGGGAATGCTCGTTCTCCTAATTGTATTAATCATTGGTCTTGTGGGCGTAACAGCCTTGAATAGCTTCGTTGATCGCTATTTAGTCGATGTTATTGTTCAAAACAAAGATATGTCTTTGTTTGTCAAGACCTTATCAATTTACGGCATTGGACTGCTATTGATCACGCTCTTGACAGGATTTACTAAATATGTAAGGAAAAAGATTGCCCTTGATTGGTATCAATGGCTAAACAAGCGTATTTTAGAAAAATATTTTAGCGATCGCGCCTATTATAAAATCAACTTTAAATCCGATGTTGATAACCCAGACCAACGTCTATCCCAAGAAATCGAACCTATCGCCAGGACATCTGTTAATTTTGCAGCTACTTTGTTAGAAAAAGTCCTGGAAATGACGACATTTTTAATAATTCTTTGGTCAATTTCTCGACTGGCCGTAGGTATTTTGCTGATTTATACGATTATAGGCAATTTGATTGCTGTGTACTTGAGTCAAGAATTAGAGAAAATTACTCAAGAGGAACTCGAATCTAAAGCTAATTACACTTACAGCCTGACTCATGTTCGTAATCATGCGGAATCAATCGCATTTTTTAACGGAGAAAACCAAGAATTAAATATTATTCTGCGCCGATTTAATAATCTCCTCGAAAGTTCTGCAAGTAAGATTGATTGGGAGAAAAATAAAGATATTTTTAACAGAGGATATCGATCTGTTATCCAAGTATTTCCATTTGTAATATTCGCACCTGCATATATTCGTGGGGAAATTGATTTTGGACAAGTTAATCAAGCAGTCATCGCTTGTAGTATGTTTGCTAATGGTCTGGCAACATTAATAGATGAATTTGGGACTTCCGGACGCTTTTCTAGTTACGTTGAGCGTTTAGCCGAGTTTTCGGAGGCTTTAGAATCTGTTACCAAACAACCAGAGAATGTTAGTACGATTAAAACTATTGAAGAAAATCGTTTAGCTTTCGAGAATTTGACTTTACAAACGCCGAATTATGAGCAAGTAATCGTTGAAGATTTATCACTTTCTGTTCAAAGCGGAGAAGGTTTATTGATTGTTGGACCTAGTGGTCGAGGTAAAAGTTCTCTGTTGAGAGCGATCGCTGGTTTGTGGAATGCTGGTACTGGTCGTCTGGTGCGACCTTCTCTAGAAGAAGTATTATTTTTACCACAACGTCCTTATATAATTTTGGGAAGTTTACGTGAACAATTACTCTATCCTCATACAAATGAGCAAATGAGCGACGCAGAACTCAAAGATGTTTTGCAACAAGTTAACCTTGAAAATATAGAAACAAAAGGCGGTGGTTTTGATGCGGAAGTACCTTGGGAGAATATATTATCTCTGGGAGAACAGCAACGCCTAGCTTTTGCACGATTGTTAATTAGCCAGCCTCGCTTTACAATCTTAGATGAAGCAACCAGTGCTTTAGATTTAAAAAATGAAGAAAATCTATATCAACAGTTACAATCAACCAAGACAACGTTTATTAGTGTAGGACATCGAGAAAGTTTGTTTAATTATCATCAATGGGTTCTGGAACTTTCACAAGATTCGAGTTGGCGACTGATTTCTGTGCATGATTATAGTCTTGAGTTAGGTCGAGGGGGAGTATTATCTTCGGCTCCTCCCATTTAGAGAACGGGAGCATCTTAATTTTTTCAATACACCGCTAACGGTTAAAACCGTTAGCTAATAGCACAAATAGTCTGAAGACGACTTCATAAAATCAAGCAATCTGCTTAAGCAAACTTTAGTTATGAGATTGAAATTTCAATCGTAGGTGAGTAGGCGAGTTTTTGAACTTGAGTTACTAATGTTCTACAGATTTACGGCTCTGTGATTAATTATTTTTGTACCAATTATTGATTCTTCTCCATCCTTGATCACAAATTTAGAATTGTTAATTTGAATAACCTCGTACTTTTCAGTTATAAATAAAGAACCGAAAGTGGCTAGTATATCTCCAAAAGAAACTTTAAAGAATAGTGGTATTTGTAAATTGAAAGGAGATTTGGGAATAGATTTAAGATTCAAATACAAGACTCTATCATTGATGTACCAAACACCATTAAATTTGTTACCTGTTAGCAATTCTTTGGGTTTAGATGAAATAAATGTTTGTACTCTAATTTGCTCATAGGTCATATCAGTTTTAAATTCAACAGAGATTTTTTCCTTAGAAGTATCAAAACGCCATTTACCAAAAAGTAAAACTTCTATATCTATATCACAAAGATCACTATTACTCATATATATCCTCAAAGCAGTTTTGACTTTTGATTATTACTCAAAAATATGCAGTTAACACTTAAAAATGTTCATTGACACACTTTCACACGAGCAAAAAATAAGTGCATCTGCCAAACTAACCAAGATCCTACTCTCCATGCTCCCATTGATAAGTTTTCTACTGCGGAATCTGGTGATAAATCAGAGGTCTGTTGCTCATAGTGTAACCATTTTGCTGGTAAATGTCCCATTGGTGTCATGGGGGACAATTTAAAAGTTAATTGCTCATAATTTAACCAGCTTCCGTCTTTTCGCCAACCAAGGCGATCGCCAAGTCTTTTTTCTGTTTCATAGTCAACTCTACCACCCATTTCACTCCAGATACTTTGCTGAATACTGAAGCCGAAATAACCGTAACTGTAGTGATCCCACAGTTGATCAATAATGTGGAGGTCTTGACAAGAAAAATTATCAATATCTTCTTTATAAACTTCATTCCAGTAATTTTTAGCCATGACTTGTAGCATAACTTTAGCTGTTTCTAGATCAGCTTCTTTCCACTCTTGTTGAGCCAGGAGATTTCGCAGTTTAGTATAATCAATATTTTTAGTACTTTGAAATTCTTTTGAGAAACTAATATCATTAGTTAGCCCTATAAATTGCGTTTCCTCAGATAAAGATAGAGGTGGTATGGAGATACAATTAGCTTCTGCTATTTCTATTATTTTTGTTTGATCTGTGAGTTGTTTTGATATGTAGTTAGATATTAAATCAATCCCATTATCTAAAAAAGTCTCATTTTCAGTGAAATCAAAATTATTGAATTCCCATTCTAATAGTTGGGATTGCATAGAAGCATCTTTTAATCTTGTTTTTTTCTCATAACTTGTCACAATAAAATCGACAATCTTTTCAGAATTTATCTTGGTTTCATCCAGATTTAATAAGTTTGATTGATGCTTCAAAACATTATCTGCTAAGATTTTAATATCTCCAACAGTGCTGTAAAAATCTTCATCGATTTTGACTATTGCATCTATGAGACTTTGAAGAGGAGTAAAGTGATCTTGCAGAGAATTTTTAAAATTCATTGCGATGTTAGCTATGTTTGCTATTTCTTGACGAACTTTATAAGCTTTTGCTTGATATTCGTAAATTTCTTGATAGACTTCTAATTCTTTAATTACTTGTTGAACAATTTGCTTTTGAATTTTGGTATCATTTGCAATATCTTGAATGCCTTTACCCAAAAAGTTTATTTTTTCTATCATTAGCAAATAAGCATTACTTAACAGTAAAACTGCCTTCAAGTTCTCCTGTTTTTCCCATTTTAATTTCTCAAGTATTTTTGCATTGTTATTATTTCTAATCTCTAATTTTGCTCTTTCGTCTTCTAAACTCTTTATTTCCAAATATTTTTGTTTAAATATTTTTTTTAAATCATCTGTAAGCTTTAACAAGAAAAGCTGATAACTATCTTTGTAATTTTCCAAAAAATTAATAATATAAGTGTAATCTCTAATAAATAATTGTATTTCCTCTAAAAATTTTCCCTGACTGATTTCTTCTTTCCGCTTAATTATGCCCCATAATAGATGACGATATCGAACGCCTTCTTTAATTAATCTTTGACGCTTATTCATTTGTTTTTGAAGTTTTTTGACTCCATAATTTTTCAGAGCAGGTAACTGATAAGTTAGTTGATAAATCGTAATTTTTTTGTAAGTAATTAGTTGTCTTTGCTGTTTAGTTAACATGATTATGATTCTCAAAAATATGAGCAGACACAATTATTGTATTATGTCTGTTTTGCATAATTCTCATATCAATATGTTACCTTATCTCGTGATTCTATAGTAAGCATTTCAATTTTATCAATATAACGCTAAGGGTTTAGATTTTTTAAAATGCATTAAAATCTGACCCATTTCAACACTTTTGGATCTTTGTCATAGCGGTAGGTAATATTGTCTTTAGTAGTGATCGTCTTTCCCAAACTAGCTTTACCTCTAATAGTGTTAATCGGAGAATCTGTTAATGTCTGCATTTGTTTATGAGAAAGACCCTCAATTGTATCTATTGGTGATTGAGTTTCTGATTGATTTGGCAATTCATTCTTGTGAGGTTCATTTGCTATGATTTGAGTCTTTTTACTATTCTTAACGACATTTTTTTTATTTTTTTGATTCTGATAATCCTTGATGCTTACAAGTCGCCAACTCGAATCTTGTGAAAGTTCCAGAACCCATTGATGATAATTAAACAAACTTTCTCGATGTCCTACACTAATAAACGTTGTCTTGGTTGATTGTAACTGTTGATATAGATTTTCTTCATTTTTTAAATCTAAAGCACTGGTTGCTTCATCTAAGATTGTAAAGCGAGGCTGGCTAATTAACAATCGTGCAAAAGCTAGGCGTTGTTGTTCTCCTAAAGATAATATATTCTCCCAAGGTACTTCCGCATCAAAGCCACCGCCTTTTGTTTCAATATTTTCGAGATTCACTTGTTGTAATATGTTTTCAAGTTCTTGATCGCTCATTTGCTCATTTGTATGAGGATAAAGTAACTGTTCACGTAAACTTCCCAAAATTATATAAGGACGTTGTGGTAAAAATAATACTTCTTCTAGAGGAGGTCGCACCAGACGACCAGTACCAGCATTCCACAAACCAGCGATCGCTCTTAACAGAGAACTTTTACCCCTACCACTCGGTCCAACAATCAATAAACCTTCTCCGCTTTGAACAGAAACTGACAAATCTTCGACGATCACCCGTTCATAATTCGGTGTTTGTAAAGTCACATTCTCGAAAGCTAGACGATTTTCTTCGATAGTTTTAATCGTACTGATATTTTCAGGTTGTTTAGTCGCTTCTTCTAATGCATTTGACAATTCAGCTAAACGTTGAGCATAACTGGAAAATCGTCCAGAAGCTGCAAATTCGCTGATTAATTGTCCCAAAGCATTAGAAAACATAAAGCTAACTAAACTAATTTGATTAATTTCTCCATAATCAATTTGATCTTGAATAAATAAAGGTGTAAGTATGAACATTGAGAACACACTAATGGCAGACTGATATGCTCTGTTAAAAATATCTTGATTTACTTCCCAATTCAGCCTGCGTTCACTATTTTTTAAGATATTATCAAATCTGCGTTGAATTATGTTTGTTTCTTCGTTTTCTCCCTGAAAAAAAGCTATTGATTCTGCGTGATTACGAACATGTGTCAGTGCATAACTATAATCGGCTTTAAATTCGAGTCCTTCTTGATTAATTTTATTCGTTTCTTGATTCAAGTAAATAGCAATTAAATTACCTATGATTGTATAAATAACTAAAAGCACTGCTATTTGTTGAGAAATTGTCCAGAGAATAATTAAATAACTTATTATTTGTAGGCTTTTCTCTAGGAAAGTAGCCGAAAAGCTTAGAGCATTGCTGGTGATGGGTTCAATTTCTTGGGAAAGACGTTGATCTGGATTATCAATGTCTGATTTAAAATTTATTTTATAGTAGGCGCGATTACGAAAATATTTGTCTAAAATATGATTATTAAGCCATTTATACCAATCAATAGCAATTTTTTTTCTCACAAATTTAGAAAATGCTATAAAAGCTGTTTCCAAGACAAGAACAAGCATGGAAATCCATAAGGTATCAAGATACTTAGAAAGGTCTTTTTCTTCAATGACAATATTGATTACATAGCGATTTAAGAAACTGCTTGCAGCTGTTATACCCACCAGCGCAACTATTAAAAAAACTAGAAGAATGAGCTTTCCCCATGCACTAATAACATCTGAAAATGCTCTTAATCCCGGCTTAGTTGGATACCAGAAAGGTTGAGCAACCACTCTCACATCTTCCCAAAATTGAATAAAAGCTGAAAAAAGATTACTTGAGGGTTGATCACGAATAACTTGAGCTTGCATGTTGTAAAAACCTATAAAGCTTTAATCTGGTGAAATTGTACTTAAAGAAAATTTATCCATTCATAGTAATTAGATGCTGTCACTTAGCGCAGCATTTTGCATTCAACGAATCCCTTGACTAAAGACAATCAGAATCGAAATATCACCGCAATGATTTCAATTGTTTTTGGGATCTTAACCTCTTCAACCTCAAGAATAATATCTTGACAGATTTGATTTTTAAGTTTTAGTTTTAGATCCTCTGTAATGGGTAAATCTTTTATTTCTTTAATGAGATATTTTACCGATTCAGTTTTGCTACGTTCTTCATATATCGCCTTAAGAATGGCTTCAATTCCATATCCCGCTACAATATCTCCTACAATGGTTATTAGACCAAGCAAGGCTATAGCTCCTACAATGCCAAATGGTCCTCCTAATGTTGTGAGAGTAGCTGCAACGGCGGCGGAACTACCTTCTGATGCAGCCGTTAGAATCACAAGAATTACGCCAAGAAGACCAAGACCAGCAAGTTTTTTAACAATTTCATCCATGCTAATTACCTAAAATACTAACATAATACACATTAATAAGAACTTTAAAACCCGCCTATGCGGGTTTTATCTGTCTAGCTGCGAATTTTATTTGCTAGGAATGAACGATTAAAAAACAGGAAAGCGTATCCGTTTCTAAAACATGCTATGAACGATGCAGAAACGAATATGCTTTTACAAGTAGTTTTGATTTATTAAATAACTGAAATTGATTGCTTTAATTTCAGATGTAAATCAATAGAGTTAACGATCTTCCCAATCGGAGGGAAACTTATAAGTAAAAGGAAAAGGTTTTGGAGCATCCTCTTCTGGTTCTGATTGTTGTTCTTCCAAGAAACGAGCAAAAAATGGTAACGCTTTGTTATTATTTTCAGACATGCTATTTCCTCGTAGAAAATTTACTTTAACAATATTATATATACCAATCAATACCTTCGCCAAATTTATGAACTGGTAGAACAAGGATCGGCAGGGTGGATGCGTCCTAAATTGGTAACTCTGTGGAAAATATTGGCAAGTAAAATTGGGTCTGGTTTTTCCGGAAGGA
>JAESGT010000022.1_pt1 | contig 76178 bp, 78 predicted proteins | sample 9266261 | NCBI WGS metagenome assembly JAESGT01 (sample SAMN15741584, study PRJNA653494) | algae metagenome | isolation source: Pelatocladus maniniholoensis HA4357-MV3 and co-occurring heterotrophs from... | place: USA: Maniniholo cave near Haena, Hawaii | collected 2009-07-28 | reverse complement strand
TATTAACGACGTTCAAAAACTGATACTTTCATTGATGAAAATGCCTGAATCTCTTTATTTGCCAAAACCTAAGCTATGTAAGACATAATTACCTATCGCAATGGCAAAATAAGCGAACGGACAGTAATTAATCAAACGTAACGCACATTATCGATACTTCTTTGATGGTAAAGAGCAAGCAGAGAAATCTGTGGATTACACAGAATGGGTGATGATGGAATCAATGCAGCTATACCCACCTGTTTGGGCATTAGGACGATGCAAGCCGTTCATAGTGTTGGCGATCGCGATACTTTATTATCCTCATTGGTTGATTTCCCACAATTGCTAAGGGTTCAACGTTGCTAGTTACAACCGTACCAGCTGCGATAATCGCTCCATCCCCAATCGTAACTCCTGGAACAATCACGACATTGGCTCCAATCCATACATTGCGCCCAATTACCACAGGTTTATGAATATAAACATTATGTTCATAGGGGAGAACATTACTTTGATAGTCGTGGTTTGCCGAGAGAATTACAACGTTGAATCCGATTGTTGTGTTGTCGCTAATTGTAATTCCGCCACGCCCATCTAATATCACATCCGGACCAATGTAAATTTTACTGCCCAAGGAAATATTTTCAGGGTGTTCGATTCTAATTTCTCGCCGAAATCGAACTCGTGAACCGCAAAATTTGAGTTGCTGCTTTAGCTGTTGATGTTTGTATTGCCTGATTTTGATTTGCAGATATTCTTCCCACTGCACCAAATGAGGTATTAATATTTGCTCCAATTTAATAATAATTTTATTAGCGATTTTGTTCATATTTTTTCAGAACTGGACATTGTTTCCTAGTGAAGCTCCTAAGTTAACAAAGCCTGATTTATAAAACCTCGTGGGAAATGTGGAAAATATAGCAACAAATCAATGAAACAAGAATCCCTGTCTACTCGTTTCACGAAAAGCAAGTTACAGTCGAAAGCAAGATAACGAGGGTTAATAACCTCGTCTGCTGACACCGCTCAAAATACCTGCACCAATTGAAAATAAAATGATTGCCCAAATAACGTAGGTTGAAATTGACTTGATAATACCAATTCCTAATAACAGATAAATTAAGGCAGTTGATAATAAAGCAAGACCAACAGAAACACCAATAATATACAAAAGTTTTTTGGCTTGTGGGTTAGGAGACTGGCTCACAAATATCACTCCTCTTTTCAAAACTGAATCAATTATTTCTGATGTTCTTAACAGCAAGCGTAAGTTAACGGTTGAACACATCCAAAAACTTGGGGAATTTTTTAAGGTTTTACCTGCTGTATTTTTTCCAACAAATTCCTTATATATCGAATTTGGCTAATTTTTGCAATCGCTAGGGCAAATTTTGACAAAATTTTGATACACTTGGAAAAATTTACCTGCGGGAAAGCACTTTTAGAGTGTCTACATTTCCTTATGCAGTTCAATGATTATTAATATGTCTTCTCAACGTACAATTCAAAGTATATATACAGATGGTGCTTGCATCCACAACCCAGGACCTGGTGGTTGGGGTGTTGTCGTCTACTTCAGTGACGGTTCGGTTCATGAAATAGGCGATGCTGCTGCTAAAACCACTAACAACAAAATGGAAATGCAAGCCGCGATCGCAGCTTTATCTTTCCTAAAAGCATCAGGACACACTGAACCAATTACTCTCTACACTGACAGCGAGTATTTAATTAACTGTGTAACTAAATGGATCAAAACCTGGAAAAGAAAAGGCTGGAAAAAGGCTGATGGTAATCCTGTTCTGAACCAAGATTTGCTCGAACAACTTGAGCAACTCAACAGCCGCCAGGTAGAATGGCAACATGTCCGGGGTCATACTGGTAACGAAGGTAACGAACGCTGTGATGCGATCGCTCGTGCTTTTGCTAGTGGAAAAAATCCATCGCTGCAACAAATTTCTGATATCAATCTATTTGATGATTTTTTACGGACATCAACTGATGTTGCAGTATCAAGCGTATCTAATTCTGATCCCGAATCGATGATAATTAACAAAAACATACCAGAGATCAGTACCTTCGCATCAGAAATAAATATGACAGAGACATCGAATCATTCAACGCTCTCCCATGAAGAATTACCTCGTGAAATGAGGGTAGTGCAACTCCGCAACTTAGTGGAAACCCTAAGAATTGCTGACGAAATCGCCGAAAAAGGTTACTTAGTTACTAGTTCTGAACTAGCAGATTTAATGGATGTCCACGCTAGTGCTGTTACTAGTCGTGGTGATCAATGGCGCTGGCGTAACTGGATTGTTTCACGAGTCCGACGAGAAGGTAATCAAATTCTTTGGGAGTTGGAACGTGGCGATCGCCTGAACGATGAAAATAATTCATAATTCATAATTTCTTCCCCGCCACTGTCGTGGAGTGCTAATTGCTGATAAAAAGATTCGCACTACGGCTAAGGGATCAGCCAGTGGGGAAAGCCAAAACAACCAACCACCTCTAGATTGAGTGCGATCGTAACAGGGTGCGATCGCCAACAGCATACCGAAGCGAATTACCCACAGAAATAAATTTAGTCCCAGTAATACCACAGGAGGATTAGGAGAAAATGGGAGGTGGGGAGAAAACAATAAGTAACTGAGGATGATCAAAATAGGTAAAGCCTGAGTAAAACTTAGTACCCATAAATCGGCCCATAGCTGAGTGCGAGAAGAAGCATCTTTTAAGTCGAGACTCCGACCCCATTCATTCCAAGTCTCTATTGCTCCCTCATACATCCGTACCTTTAAGACTTTTGATCCATCTAAAAAGCCTACTTTAAACCCAGAAGCAGCTATGTGTCGAGCCAAGGTGACATCATCACAAAAAGAACTTTTGGCACTAGTATAACCACTGACAGCAGCTAATACAGAACGGCGGCATAAAAAGCATTGACCGTTAGCCATGACTCGTTCTGGTTGTTGTGTATTTATACCAGCAGGATCGAATCTGTAAAGCAACGTCATTAACAACGCTGGTTGTAACCAGCACTCTCCAGGATACTTAAGGATGAATTGAGGCGAGAGAGAAATTAAATCATATTCTTGTGTGATTGCCGTTTTTAGCAAACCCGCAACTAAACCTGGTGATGGTTGAGTATCAGCATCCATACCCAAAAACCATTCACTGGCTTCACAAGAGTATAAAAAACCATTATGTAAAGCCCAAGGACGTCCTACCCAACTAGGTGGTAAAGGATCATCGGTGATCAGCCGAAAGCGGGGGTCTTGTTTTTGTGCAGCTTTGACTAAATCAGGGGTACCATCCTGAGAATTACTATCTACAACAATTACTTCTCGGACTTCGTAACTTTGGCGACTTAAGCCACTTAACAAGGGGCTGATCCTAAGAGCTTCATTTAAGGTAGGAATTACTACACTAACACTACCTAAAATATCTGGTGTTGGGTTTTGTGCTGTCACCGGGGGATGACGTAGAGGGCCTTTGAGCAGGCGCGACAGTAAAATTGCTACTGCTGGTATTTGTATAAGTAGTACAAAAAGCGAAAAGGCACTGATGATACTGAACCAGTCTATCACTGTAAAAATACTTGTCAGAATATTTTGAATAATATATGGCTTTATTTTCCCGCCATACCGTGATTTCCTCGGCTGGCGGTGGGCGGTTACTTAAGAGCAACTTCTACCGGAGCTATTTGCCCTTTGTTGGTAGCAGATTCTACAGCAAATTCTGTAGATGTACTTTGAGTCTTCCACCATAAAACTACAGCTGGTGTTATACCCAGGAATAAACCGAGTAAGACTGGTATGGGAAAACCAGCCGCTAAACTCATGACTGTAGCAAAGGCAAAGTTGCTGAGATAAACAATTAAAGGTAAATTAAGTTGCGATCGCTCTAATTTTATCGGTGTATTCCGCCACAATAATGCAGCCACCATCATAAACACTGAACCAGTACCCATCCATCCACCAAAGTTTTGATAAGGCATACCAAAAAAGGCTCCTGGTTTCTGCCAATACCAAAAAGGTAGAGATGTTTGGCTCATGGCTGGATCTAGTACAAAGTCCCAGGAAGTCAGCAATAAAGCACCCAGAGCGATCGCACCCAGATGACGCCATAAACTAGGTTTTTTGTCAACCTCTAAACCAGCACGGGCTAATAGGTAAGATACAAATCCTACGTAAAACCAAGACAGAGGAATAGTAAAAGGTACTAAACCCCCAATTTTATAACCCAAGCCACTTAAGTAGCTGTAATGCCCAAAAGGAAAGCCAGTACTGGTTCCTAGTAATTCACTACTCAAAGAAATTAACACTGATGGCAGCAGAAACAAAAGCCACAAACCTAACCCTAATGTTCTATAAGCATACAAAGAAACTGCTGCTGCTCCCAAAATCATATAAACTACGCCGCCTCCAGCCATACTCCATTGCATGGCGGTTTGTCCAACCTCGGCTAAATTCAAAATTATTTCAGCGTGAGGAACGACTAGTAATATTCCTACTAGTCCAAACACCATTGATACAATATGACCAATTAGGCACACGCGTTCAGCGATAACAAGTTGTTTCATGATATTTCCTGAATCAAGATGTGACACGTGGCTACATTACTGCTAACAGTTTACAAATCTTTAAGAATATATATAACTTAATTTTGCTGAAAATCTTCTATTAAATTGCTCAATTGTATTTTGGCAGAGCATTATCGCCTATTGATTACAGACAAAACAAGTAAGAAAATCTGGTTATAGTAGAATTTTTACATTCAGCAGAGTTATGAAGCATAACTCCCTACTCTGGCGATCACAACTTACCTCATGCCATTTTTGAAAAGATTACCCTGGCTTTCTTTAACACTGCTGTTGCTTACCTACATTGTTTTTGGCTGGTTACTTGCGAGATCAAAAACTCAGCCTATATTGTGGCTGGTATTTGCGATCGCTACTGTGTTTTTTATTGCCAGCTTGACTATTCCTTTCTCAAAGGTGAGTGACTATTCTATAAGCTTGTTTAGATCAAATTTGAGGTCATTTGGTGTCACCGTATTTGGGGCTTTTTTATTCTTTCTCATTCTTGCCCGTTTTCGGCTCTTTCTTGATATTCTAGTTATAATTGCTGCGTCTATGTTGGTGAGAATAGATTTTCAAGCCGCAGGTTTTAACCAAGGTCAAGTCTTTTGGATCACAACTACCTTTTCTTTGATAGGTTTAGCACTCGGTGCATTAGTAGAAAAGTTGATGTCGCAATATGGTCTAATTCTTTAAAATTAGGGTAGGTAGCAACACCCACCCTAAAATTATTAATTCTATGATGCAGCAACAGCTTCGGTAACAACAGGATAAACGCTAACTTTTTTACGAGTTTTACCCTTGCGTTCAAATTTTACGACACCATCAACTAGAGCGAACAGAGTGTCATCGCTACCAATTCCGACGTTATTACCAGGGTGAAATTTAGTCCCACGCTGACGCACAAGAATATTACCAGCGCGAACAACTTCACTACCATAGCGTTTGACACCCAATCGTTGAGCATTTGAGTCACGACCGTTTCGTGTACTACCTGTTCCTTTCTTATGAGCCATGATTTTCTCCCTTAAAAAATTATTCTCCGGTTGATGGTTGATAGTTCATTGGAATAACCAACAACCAATCAATAACAAATTATTCAGCAGATTCTTGTGCAACCTCAGTTGTTGCTTCGCTATCTGCTTCATTACTTACAGTAGTTTCTGCTTCTGAAGCAAGCACAGATCCATTAAGGCTAATGGAATTGATCATCAGCCTAGTGATTTCTTGGCGATGTCCGCGCTTTTTGCGGGTTTTCTTTTTCGGTTTCATCTTATAAACCAGGACTTTACGACCTCGCAAGTGTCGCATTATTGTCCCTTCTACCTTTGCTCCTGCTACTAACGGCTGACCAATAGTAACTTCACCGTTGTGTTGTACCAGCAAGACTGAGTCTATGCTAACTTGTTCATCGGGTTGGGCAGAAAGCAGTTCAATGTCGTAAAAGCGGCCTGGTTCAACTCGTAGTTGCTTACCGCCAGTTTCAATAATTGCGTAAGTCATGTAATTGTTCTTATGGGTTTGCCGTACAGGTAGCTGACTTTTGTATAAAATAAACGCGAGCGATCGCGTTTTTGAACTACCGTTGCCAGCTTTTGCAATGCGTCTACCTGATCCGAGCAGGAATTAGACAGACAATCTGTTATCTTACTTTACAAAATCTATTTTAGTCAAATAAATCTGGAATATTTAGATCAAGTATACTCGATTTAGGAATGCGATATTCAAATAAAATTGGTATAAAATATCAGCAACAAACGACAAATAGCAATTACTAATGATTGTAATATATAGTATTTGTCGTTGTTTTGAATTTCAATTGCGAATAGTATCTGTATTTTCCCAAGACGGAGCAAATGATGGAATTGATAAAGAGCAAGCTTTCCATCCAGATCTTACTCCTACATTTAACAGATTACACATACCTCCACGCTGTCCTAAAGGTGTGTAATGCCGACAGTAGCGACAAGCAGAAACACAGGATTTTAAAGTTGCCATAATAAATTGTTTGTGATAAAAAACCTTTTCGTTGGGGAGAAATTTTCCTCATCAAGTATGGCAATTATTTCTTCAAAACTACCTAATATTTGTATAATTTCATAAAAAAAATTTGCATTGCTAAATAAAAATACATATAGTAGTTTCTACTTACGTATAATCAAGGAAGATTATATAAAAATACAATAAATGTCTGGCTAAATAAATTCAGTATTAACACTTACAAATAGTAATACCAATAAAATTTAATAGTAGAAAAAATATGAAAAGAATTGAAGTCGAAAAAAGATGTATTTTGATCGGTTTAGCAGGTAGTCAGTAATGAGAATGGCAGAAGATTTGATGATTGAAATGCAAACAGTATATGAAGAATCAACATTACCTGACAAACCTGATTTAGAACAAATTAACAAATTGTGTATAAAATTAGTAGAAATGCAGGGGTGGGATTAGAAGTAGAAAATTACAAGTTAAATATTTTAACTTTTTGTTATTCTGTAGTGAACGCTACTTTAACGGTAAGTCACTATGTGTCTATAGGATTTACAGCAAAAATTTCAAAGACTCAGCGACTTAATGAGCAACATTTAATGATTGAAAAAACATTCAAATATGAATGAGGTTAATTTGTGTTAAAGAAGCACTGTAATATCTCTATTCTGAATGTTCATCAAGTTATGAATCAAATTATTAAGTTTGTAATAACACTTATGTCAGGTTGTTGGCTAATACCGGAAGCTGCAATCTAAATTGTGTATCCTGAAGACAACTGAACATTATGACAAAATGGAGGTCTAATGACTCCGAAGATTATGCGTAAGCTTTGGTCTGTAATTGAAACGACCCAAACAAAGACGCTGTTGCAATTAGATGATGCTAGCTTAGTCCAGTGGTTGGTTAAGCAAACCAAAACCCAAGCTTTGCTAGACTGCCAAGAAACAGACTTTCTGTGTGACTACATTCAATCTCGGCTACCCCTCATCCGTGATCTTGCTAATGAACGTCAATATTCATGAAAATAGTCATTGGGCATTGGAAATTAGGCATAGTTAACAATCGCTAACTACTAACCATTAACTATTAACAAATGACCAATGACTAATGACTACTAGTAATTTTTTGTGGTAAATATCCTTCTATTAAACAATCTGCTCCCACCACACGCACCTCAACACGTTCCAAAGACAATGCTTCAGTCATGGTGGTGAAACCCAAATCACCAACGGGTGTTGGAGCATCGCTACCACCAATTATTTTTGGAGCAATGAATGCGAGGATTTTCTGTACTGCTCCCTGAGCGATCGCATTAGCTGCTAGAGTTCCACCACATTCCCACAGCACGCTACAAAAACCCCGTTCGTAGAGGTAAGACATCACTTGTTCTGGTGTCAGTGGTGATATTTCTATTACTTCAACTCCCTGCTTGATCAATATTTCCTTAGAAACAGCATTGGCTCCTACATCTGTCAATACCAAAGTAGGAGCTTCTTCAGTTTGCCATAGATGAGCTTGTGCAGGTAAATTGAGAGTGCGACTCATTACTATCCGTAAGGGATTATGCGCCTCCTGTTGGTGACTAGTTAAACGAGGATTATCTAATCTGACCGTATTTCCACCGACAATTACAGCATCGCAGGCAGCGCGTAATTGATGCACTACACTACGAGCTTCCTGGTTAGTTACCCAGGCGCTATGACCAGTAGTCGTAGCTATTTTGCCATCTAGTGTCATAGCGTATTTCAGTATGCCCAAAGGTCGTTTGTAGAGAATGCGGTGGATAAAACCTTCATTGAGCCGACGACACGCTGCTTCTTCCACTCCAACTATTACTTCTATACCCGCCGCACGTAACTTAGCAATACCACCACCGCCTACTAGTGGGTTGGGATCAACCATACCTACTACTACCTTTGCCACTCCAGCAGCCACTAATGCTTCCGAACAAGGAGGAGTGCGTCCGTAGTGATTGCAAGGTTCAAGACTAACATAGATAGTTGCCCCATGAGCATTTACACCTGCTGCTTTGAGTGCGAAAACTTCTGCGTGCGGTTCACCTGCACGGGGATGAAAGCCTTCTCCAATAATTTCACCATCTTTAACAATCACTGCCCCCACCATTGGATTTGGGGAAGTGCGCCCCAAAGCGCGCTCGGCAAGTTCCAAACAGCGTCGCATCATTGCTTGGTCAAATTCAGTACCTATTTGTTCTTGGGGATGTGAATCTGATTTAATCACTGAGTTTACTATAAGTACATTTTTATAACTGGGATCAACTAGGGACTAGGAACAAACAAATTAAAAATCTAAAATGACAAATTTTTAATTCTTCTAGTCCTGATCTTCCAACTCTAGCTTTAATCTATCTTGCCAGAGGTTGGCAAAATTCCAGAAAAAATTAAGGGTGAGGACAACTTTGAGACAGGGTAGAATTCTCGGTCACCTTTCTTAATTTGAGGGTAAACGTTATTAGTAGGCAATTTCCATAGTTTTACGGTTTTCGGAGCAGAAAGCCCTGATAGAGTAACTCATTCTTGATACATTGTCGCTTTTAAGCTACGTTTTATAATTAAACTATGACTGATATTGTTCGTCCAAAAACCCTGAAAGTCTATGCTACGGAAAATGGCAAGGAGCCTTACACTGAATGGCTTGAATCTTTAAAAGACTATGTGATCCGTTCAAGGATAATACGACGGATAGAGCGGCTCAAGCAGGGCAATTATGGGGATTGCAAGTCAGTTGGTGATGGTGTACAAGAGTTGAGGTTTTTCTTTGGCAGTGGCTACCGCGTTTACTTTGGAGAATCTGCGAATGACTTGGTAATTCTCCTGTGTGGTGGCGACAAGGACAGCCAGGACAGGGATATAGAAAAGGCCAAAGGATATTGGCAGGCTTATCAGGAGGAACAGGATGAGTAAGAAACTCAGAAATCATGATGAAGTTGTGTTTGAACAACTACTAAATCCGGAAATGGCAAAGGCTTACCTGGATATTGCCCTTGAAGAGTACGAGCAAGATGGCGATTTGGGGTTTTTTCTAGAAGCACTGCGGAACGTAGTGGAAGCACGGGAGGGGATGACGTGCCTTGCGGAAAAAACGGGTTTGAACCGCCAGAATCTTTACCGGGTTTTGTCTCAAGAAGGAAACCCTGAACTGCGAACCATCAGCCTGATCCTGCACGAACTCGGCTATCGCCTGAGTGTGCAACCGATTCAGGCATCATAGGAGAAAGAAAGCAATTTGATTTTAAGATTGTTGCTCGGCTAATTTCAATTGTTGCCACCAACGATTCAGAGGAAAATAAACCACTGGCGCCCAGAGACTACTAACTATAGCAGAGGCAAGGGCAACCTTTTGGTAATAGCTCCAGATATCTACTGCATTGCGATCGCCCATTAAAACCAACTGTACAGCAAAGATTGTTTCCACCAAAACAGCCATTCCAAACACAATTAAGGCGATTGAAATAAAATCTTCTTGAATAAAACGTTGTTTTTGCAGCAAAGCTGTCAGACATCCTACTACTGCCAAGCTGAGAGCATGAGTGGGATCGCTTGAGGTCATCGCATCTTGAAGTAATCCCAAAATTATACCCACGAATGCACCTTGAAAAGCTGTACGCTTCACACTCCAAGCTACTACCCAAATTAATAACCAATTAGGGCCAATACCTAATAGTTCCATACCAGGAAGACGAGCGAGCAGCATCAGCAAGCATAGGAGTACAGATCCAAAAATCACAGCCCAATTCACTAGTAGTCGGAGGCGGGGATGCCAACGTGAAATGGGGTTGATTTTTATTATGGATTTTCGCGATCGCGATTTTGGCTTATTTTGCCTGCCACCTCGAAATGCAGGAATTTTCATGTGCAAAAGACCTCTTGCAAAATTATTTTGTGGTAAAATGAGGGGTTTTCTTTAAAATGCACATCAAAATCTATACGGAGAACTTTTATTACCTCATTGCAATGTGTGATAGAAATGGAACGCAAATTTTAAAATTTTTCCATTTTACCATGAATTATTTTTGCAAGAGGTCTAAAGTACACAAAAAAAATATATATAATTCACCCTACCCCACACCGAAGGCGCTTAAAGGGTGTCTACACCTTATTTTTGTGATTGTGGATTTTCTAGTTGTTGATTTTCTGGTTTGGGATATACAGTTACCCAATCCAAAGAACGAATGGGTGGGAATAGTTCTACTTTCGCCACCGATGCTGGCAGTTTTTTTAAATCTAGAGATTTAATTTTTCCGATTGCCAAACCAGAGGGAAACTTTTGACTATAAGTAGACGTGACAACTACATCCCCAGGTTTGACATTGGGAACTTTTTCATAAAACTCCAGTACCGCTTCTGCGGAAGCGTCACCCCGCAAAACTCCCTTGGCTCCAGTACGGCTGATATTTATACCCACCTTACTTTTCAGGTCACTGATTAATAACACGCGGCTAGTATTAGGAGTAACATTTTCTACTAGACCGACTAACCCACCTTCAGCTTTGACTACAAAACCTTCTTGAATTCCCGCCTGACTACCTCGGTTGAGAATTACTTGTTGCCACCAATTGTCCGCACTGCGTCCCACCACCCGTGCTGGAATCGGACGCGATGAGAGCGGTTCTTTTTCTACGTAACCTAACAACTGTTGTAGCTTTTTATTCTGGTTTTCTAATTCTGTAATTTGGGCTTCTAATTCTAATACACGAGAATCTTTCAACCGTTCTTCTGGAGTTGGACTTGGCTGCAAAATCTGGAACTGGCTGGTAACGCCCTGATAAATTTCCAGTAACAAAGCTCCTTGAGTTTGTCTGATTACCCAAGCTCCACCAACTATTAGAGACAGTAGCCCAATATGAAATCCTTTATGATCCCACCAGCGACGCGCTGTAAACATATATACCTTTATCTAGTCGTGTAAATATTAACAACATTGAATTATTGACAAATCCAATATCTTGGATTGCTTATTTTGATTACATGTTCCGGGAACGTCCACTGAAAACTCGTTCTAGCTGTTTGAAGTTTTCTAAAACACGACCTGTACCCAATACAACACAGCATAGAGGATCGGCAGCAATGTGGGTTACAATCCCAGTTTCATGGCTAATTAAGGTATCTAATCCTTTCAGTAAAGCGCCGCCACCTGCTAGCATAATGCCCCGATCAATAATGTCTGCTGCTAGTTCTGGAGGTGTACGTTCCAGAGTCCGTTTCACAGCCTCAATAATGACTGATAGCGGTTCTGACATACTTTCACGAATTTCTGCTCCTTTGATGGTTACAGTACGTGGTAAACCAGAAAGTAGGTGTAAACCTCGGACTTCCATCATCAAATCATCTTCATCGTGAATCGGATAGGCAGAACCAATACGAATCTTAATATCCTCAGCAGTACGTTCCCCAATGACCAGGTTATGAACTTTCTTCATGTACTGCATAATTGATTCTGTTAGTTCATCTCCAGCAATACGAACTGATTCACTCAGTACTGTACCTTGAAGACTTAGTACTGCTACTTCTGTAGTACCACCACCAATATCAATGATCATGTTGCCAGTTGGTTCAGCTACGGGTAATCCTGCTCCAATCGCTGCTGCAACAGGTTCGTCTATTAAGTAAACTTCTCTAGCACCCGCTTGCGTAGCTGCATCCATCACAGCTCGTCTTTCTACACCTGTTACACCACTAGGTATACCAATGACAATTCGAGGTAGTACTAGTGATTTACCCTCATTAACACGCTGGATGAAACTTTTGAGCATGAGCTCGGCTGTATCGAAATCAGCAATTACACCATCGCGCAAGGGGCGCAGAGCAATCACATTTCCAGGTGTTCGACCGAGCATTTTTTTAGCATCTTCTCCTACCGCCAGTGCTACCTTTTCGTTTTGGTCGATGGCAACTACTGATGGTTCTTGAAGAACAATACCTTTACCAGATACATACACTAGGGTATTGGCGGTACCGAGATCGATACCCATATCTCGCGATAAGGAAAACTTACTGAAAAGGCCCACGCGTTTTGTTGCCCCCTATTTCGATACTTTTGACTACTAACGTGAGAGAGAATTGTGCAGGATTCTATTACTTTTTTTGACCGTAGTCTAGTAAAGCAGGCTATATTTTGTATAAGTTTTGGGAATCTTTTGCCTGTTAGTTTCTGCTACTGTTTTATATTCTCTGACCGTAGACACATATCCGTACGCTTTTGTATTGATAAAAGAGTAATTTTTATCATTATAATCAGTAATTATATTTGTTAAGTATTTAACATCGTTTTTGAGGCTTGATAATTCGCTATTATAAAAATCATTGTGTAATGAGTACGTCTGTACTGAAAGGCAATACCTATGAGCATTAATATCGTCACCCTAGTTGGTCGTGTAGGCGGCGACCCAGATATGAAGTATTTTGAAGATAGTGGCAGTGTCAAATGTAAATTAACACTGGCGGTGAGGCGGCGATCGCGTAATAGTGATGAACCTGATTGGTTCAACTTGGAACTATGGGGAAATACTGCGGAGATCGCTGGTAGGTTTGTGCGTAAAGGAAGTTTAATCGGTGTTAAAGGTTCCTTAAAGTTTGATACTTGGAACGATCGCACCACTGGCGCTTTGCGTTCTTCCCCAGTTATTAGAGTAGATCAACTAGATTTACTAGGTTCCAAGCGGGATGAAGCAGAGATGATGGATAATAATCCTAATAATTTTTAATTCGTCATTGGTCATTGGTCATTGGTAAGAACAAATGACTAATGACTAATGACTAATAACTAATTTCCAACGTTACTGATGCTTCTACCTGCTGTTCGCCACCTTCTACAGGGGTGGAAGCATCTGCTACCTTTGCTGCTTCTGCACGAAACATAGGACGTGGTGGTGGCGGTGTCGCATTTGCACCGTTAACTTGAATGCTCACTACTTCTTTACGCTGGAAACCCAAAGCACCGAAAACAGCATCAGCTTGCTGTTGAGCTTCTTGGGTAGCTTCTTTGAGTGCTTGCTTTTGAGCTTGTGCGATCGCCTCATCAGTAGCCACAAAACTAATACCGTTAATCTGCGTTGCACCAGCTTTGACAGCTTCATCTAACAATGAGCCAGCTTTCTCAGTACCTATACGGAAACTCACAGTATTGTTGGCACTATAACCAGTCAAACGCTGAATGTTATCTTTATAACTATATACTGGATTAAGAGTAACGCCAGTAGTTTGTAATTTTTCCACATTACGAGTCTTGAGCAGTGCTACCACAGCCGATGACCTACGAGCAGCCTCTTGTTGTGCTTCCTGGGCTGTTTTAGCTTGTACCTCTACACCCAATACAACTTGAGCTAGAGTAGCAGGAATTGCTTCTACCCCGCGACCAGTAACTGTGAGAGTCCGTAACATCCTTTGTTTCTCTTGTGCTAGCACAGGCTGGGTGAAAGTGAGACATACAAGTACACTTAAAGATAAAGTTTTCCATAAGTTCTCAGTCAACAACCGAGAACCCAACCAAGCGGGTTTATTCATAGATTTCACTCCTCTAAATTACTTTTTGGTAGTTTTTAATTGTTATTTGTTTGGAAGTAACAGTTTGATATCAAAACTTTAAGATAATTCTGCGTAGTAATGCTTGCAGCCTATCTATTATATATACTAATACTAAAAAGTATTATTTAGAACATAGCCTTACTTTTAGCTAAATCAGCAAGAAGCCTCACGCCTACCCGATAGGGAGGCGTTGAGATGAATTGCGAGTGAGTTGACGACAGTCTTCCGACCAATGCGACAGCGAGGAAGGAAGATATGGAGGAAACGAACAAAGTATTTACTTTTGCTCAGTTAAGGAATCAATTAATTCTTCAATTACTTGAGTCACAGTTTTATCTTTGTTTACAGCATATTGTCTTAAATCTGACTTTTCCCGTTAAGTCGTGAAACAACGAAATAGTAAGGGTTTCACACTATATTTTATTCTCAACAGCTTAAGCTTAATGAGAATTAATCACGAGAGAATAGGGCTTTGAGTTATGGGTATAGTAAGCGATCGCTCCATCAAGGAGATAACGGGAAAAGTCAGCTACGGTGACGAGCTGCGGGCGTTGCGGAAGCTGCAAAAGGACTACCCTAACGCACCGTTTATTTTCATGTCGTCAAGGAAATCACCACTAGCTTCGACTCTATCCAGGGAATTGTGGAGCAGGCGGGAAACTTGGCACACTTGCCGTCCCCGGTTCACGCCCACATGCTCCGCCATGCTTGCGGCTACTATCAGGCGCGAGAAAAAACGAATATCGATACTATCCAGGGAAGTATATATTCTACAAAATCGAGATCAAAGCAGGAAACTTCATTTTTCCATTACATTATTTTTACAATTTCTTTTTCTGCAATACTCAGAAAATTATGAAAATTATTTATATGTCATATACAGTCTTTTTAAAATCTAGCTTTGAAACTATCGGAGGAAAATGGAACCTTTAGTAACCATAGCGACTGTAATCGTAACTCTGATATTCAATGGAGTTTTCGAGGGATTGGGACAAGATATAGAAAAAGGTACTACCGCAAAAATTACTCAACTAATAGCTATCATTCGTGAAAAATTTAAGGCATCAGAAACAGAAGTACTACTTACACGAGCAGAAAAGCAACCAACAGAATTAAACATTGCAGCGGTGAAAACAGAATTGGTGACTCAAATGTCTGAGGATAAGGTTTTTGCACAAAAGCTCGCAGATTTGCTGAGAGAGCTAGAGTCGAACAAAATCATTCGCCATGTAATGGCCAGCAACATCAAAGCAAAAAGCCTTGAAGCGAAGGATATGCATCAGATAGCGACATCAGGTAGTTCTGTCGAACTGATTATGGGTTGTGGGTTGGAAATTGAGGGAGATGTCAAATTTGGTAACTTAACCCAGGAGAGCTAGAACTTTCAAGGGTAGGGATTTTGTATTTGGTCATTTTTTGACTATTTCAGCCGATGCTTAAATCCTGAAAGGACCAAACCACATTAAACAATTAAGAATTTTCTCAACTATTTTCGAGATTCTAAAAAACCTACTCTTGAAAGGAGAGCTAGAAGAATGACCGAGAATAAAGCTGTTGATGGTAATTGGGTTGGTGGTAATTTCACTATTGGAGATATTCATCAAACCATAGCACAGCAGAAACCTGACTTTTTTGAGCCAAACCTTGATCAGTATAAGCCACCAAAATTTACAAGTCTAAGGATTATACCCAGCCTCATCGAGCGCATTAGTCAACAAAGGCTATTGGTGTTGGGTGGAGATTTCAACATAGATAAAGCAGCTCTCGCTAGACATTTAGCATGGTGTTTTAGTAATAAACAATCCACTTCAAATAACCCATTACCAGTAAAAGAGTGGTATCGCAGTTCAGAGCCACAAAGTATTGATTTAGAACTCCAAAAAGCTGAAAAAACTACAGTTTTTATCTTGACGCAAGTTTCACCTCAAAATATTGGCTATGATTTATCTCGAATTCAATCAGTTGCCTGTGATCGGCATTACGTTATAGTTAGTACAGATTTACCTTTTGATAGCTGGCAAGTGCATTCAAATACAAGAAGAGCATTTTGCTACGAATTATCTATCGAAGAGATAGCTGATTCTCAAGATTTAATAAATAAATTCACTCAGGAAGACGAAGAGTCGCTTAGTAACTGGTACTATCATCAGTTAAATCCTCGTGAGCAATTACTCGCACTAGGATTGTGTTTTTTCGATGGTTTATTTGATGATCAGTTTTTTGCTGCTTTAGAGCAAGTGGTTCAAAGCACTTGGCAGAAAGGCGACCCTTCCCTGCGTGCTTTTGACTATTGTGACTTAAATAATCTTCGTAATTTTTTTAATTTCGTTGAAACAAAATCTCAAGGCACTAAAGTTGAAATTCGGTTTCCAAAACATCGCCAAATGCTGCTCAAGGAAGCGTGGAATAACTATGGTAGACGAATTCTTGCTGTGCTACCAGTCCTTTCATCTCTTGTAGAAAATTCAGTTAAGTATTTTGCACGAGAATTATATGGTTCCGCAGCACGACGCAATCAGCTACGTAGAGTTATAGGTGAGACAATCAGCGAGATTGGCTCAATCTCTAGCGATGCAGTTGAAGATACTTTAATCAATTTAGCAGCAAATGATCAAATTCAGATACAAGCTGTTGCAGCACGATCAATGGCATTGTGGCGTACTTCTAGTAACGAGCAAGGAAATACAGTAATACAAAATGCAGAAAATGATCAGAAACTCTTTAAGATCTTACAGAATTGGCAGAAAGATGCTCGTTTTGTTAGTCAAATTCAGAATTTATTCTCTGATAGAGATGAGCAGAAAAGTAAAAATCCTTACGACTATATTCGAGCAACAATTGCTCTAACTGTGAGTTATGCTGCTTTGTATGACCAACCCAACGAGTTACACCAAGAACTATATAAGTTATTAAAAGAGCTAGTCGATGATCCGAATCAGCTTGTACTTGAGCGCCTCTCTGAGCATACTTTACCTATAGTAATTCAATTACATCTTAATCAGCTAGAGAGTATACTGTGCGAAATTGCACAACGTGCTGATGGATATTTATCTTGGGGAATTAGTTCGGGTTTGGCACTGACTTATCAAGCTCAACCTGATGAGGTTTTGAGAATATTACAAAAGTGGCAAAACTTTAATGAACATAATTTTCTAGCACATGAAGATAAACAAAAAATAACTCCACAGCAATCTCTATTAGGTACTGTAACCTTAACTTATGGAAAGATCCAATACAAGGCAGGAACTAAACAACTCACAATTCAAAAAGCATTTCAACGTTTAGAAATATTTTTCAATCAAGAAACTAAATGTTTTCAACGTTTAGAAATATTTTTCAATCAAGAAACTAAATATGTTCGTCAATGTGTATTAATTGCAATTAGGATGATGATAATTCAATCCTTGAATGACATTGAAGAACAATTAAAAGAGTTTGTTTCAAAACTTACAATTGAGGAACGTGGAATAATTATAGAAGAATTCACTAGACTTTATCTAAATCAACGCAAAGAACTTAAAAATGGTGATAATGAAGTTGAGGTAAAAGGTCTTCGATATCAAATCTGGATAGATGCTAAAAATCGCCCGAATACTGCTGTCGAAAATACCATGTTATCCTGGCTCAAGGATGACACCTACGCAATAGCTCAACAGATGGCGGTGCAAGCATTACTATGTTTTGCCTGTGAGCTAGATCAGTATGAGGAACGTAGAATTAGAGAATTGGAGGGTAAATCCACTCGAGAAATATCTTCAGTAGAGATAAGTTATATTGCTACTAAGCCGATAGATTCCAACTTCTATCTTGGTCAATTAATACCCTTGTTAACTACGATTACGAAGGGAAGTGATCGAAAAACTGTTTGCAATTTATTGCCAATAATATACACATATAATCGGTCTCATAAGAGATTGATGCAACTAGTTCTTGATAGTTGGTGCAACATCACGGATAACAAAATCAAAGAAATATCAAACCTATTAAAACGTGGTATTGAGAAAGCAAATAATTTCCCCAAAGTTATTGTTCTTTTTGGATGTGGAGTTTTACTAGTTCCATTTGTCGCGGGATTCGTAATAACTGCAATAAATAATTATAATATATCAATCGATAGAAGCTCGGAAGAATGGGAGAATGGCGTAATAACTGCAACTAATACTAAACGTCAATTTGCTTCATATCAATTTCCGAAACCATATACTCGGACATCAAAAGGTAGTGGACATTTTTCGCAAAACGCACAGTTTGGTGATCAAAAGTACGTGTTATCTTCCTGGAACGATGATTTTGCAACTATTCCTCAGTCAAAACAAGAGGCACTTCAGTCCTATGAAGAAGTGATGAGCTATGTTTTTGAAAATAAGGGTTGGAAGAAAGGTAATCTTCAAATAAAGCGTACTGAAGTGGATATCAATCAAGCAAATAGTGGTACATTCTATGAAGCGTTATACACAATTACCGCTTATGATCGCATCTACTTATGCCGTATCAATACCTTTCTGAATGAAAATTTTAATGATAAAGCGGCAACCAATCTACTTTGTGCTTCTAGTACTCCTGATAAGTTTGAGATTGAAAAAACAGAATTAGCTCGATTTATTGATTCGTTTCAAGCTCTCTAGCTTTAGAGAATGCACTAACATGATAGTTTTGGTAGAGTCGATGGGGAGTAGTCGGGTAAGGTTCGAGCGTCGCCGCTCTCCCCTCTCCTAAGCAGGGCTGTTTCACTCCACAAGGTGAAGGAGTTTGTCAATATCATGAGAGATAAATCTTTGGGCAATTGTGATGGAAGTATGACCATTTCGGCGAAGTATATTGAGTGCGATCGCTCTAAATAATGGAAAGATTTGCGGGAGCGTTACCGAGACGGATTGTTGAACTATCTTCTTTCAAAACAACATCTTTTACCCAATGAAGGCAATTCTCGATACCCCAATGACCGCGAATACCGAGGGCAAACTCCTTGGCTGTGCAAATCAAACTGCTAATGTAACAAACAATCTCATGATATTTCTTACCCTTCCTTGTGCCAATTCTTTCGACCCTAATTAAAGATTGTATTCCCGTCTATTCTGGGTCAACTCCATTGACATCATGGAAAACTTCGACAGTACGAGTTGTTGATCTATCTCTAGTCTTTTCGCGTATTGGCCCTATCTTGATGAACTAGGAAAAACAGTAGATAAAGCTGAGGAATCTCTCGATATAGCTCGTGGTTATCTAGAAATAAAAGCTCTCGAAAACCTTAACCGTAGCGAAGAAATAGCACAAGAATGTCTGCAAATATTTCAAGAGTATCACTGCCGAAAACTGGAAGCATCTGCACGTATGTTGTTGGGCGAAATTTACCTGAAACGTACCCAACAAAATCAGCCAGATGCAGAGGCGATCGCAACTCAATTTTTAACTGAAAGTTTGGAAATCTACCGAGATTTAGACTTGCAAGAAAAAACTGCGGAGGTAGATGCAATACTCTTACTTCGTCGTGTCCCCTAATACATTATTAGTAGATGAACTGTTGGAGATGCTTTCATGGCGTATTGGTTACTCAAAACTGAGCCGGAAGAATATTCCTACTCAGATTTAGAACACAATGGCAGTACAGTTTGGAATGGAGTTAAAAACGCCCTAGCCCTAAAGCATCTACGGACAATGAACATTGGTGATTTGGCATTAATTTATCACACTGGCAAGGAGCGGCAAATTATCGGTGTAGCAGAAGTAACCAGTCAACCTTACGCTGATCCAAAATTAAATGATGTTAAACGAGTAGTTGTAGATTTGCGAGCTGTTCAAAGAGTGCCTCAACCGATTACTCTAAGACAAATTAAACAAGATAGCAGCTTTGCAGATTTTGATTTGGTGCGTCTTCCAAGACTATCTGTAGTCCCAGTGTCAGAGTTACATTGGCAGCGTCTTCTACAATTGTCGAAGGGGTAATAGTTATTTGTTGACGGTTGGTGGTTGATGATGGATTCTCCAAATAACAAGCAACGAACAACTAACAACATATACATTAGTAAAGAATGATTTGCACAGAATCAATGCAGTTTATAAGCTCAATCAACTTCTCGTTACCCTTACTCGCAAACACAGGCGAAACAGCTGATAGTTCGCTGGTAGTGGCAGCAGTACTGCTGAGTTTGGTAGTAGTATACTTTGCTAGTAAACTTGGTGGAGAATTATCTAACCGCTTTGGTTTACCACCTGTTTTAGGTGAACTCGTAGGTGGTGTAGTGGTGGGTGTATCTGTTTTGCATCTGTTAGTATTTCCAGAAACAGGCGCAGATAGTTCAGGTTCTTTAATCATCTCGTTTCTGAAAACCACTGCTGGTTTGACTCCTAATGCAGCAGAAAGTGTGTTTCTTACTCAGTCGGAAGTAATTTCTGTTTTAGCAGAACTGGGTGTAATTATCTTGCTGTTTGAAATTGGTTTGGAGTCAAATTTAAAAGATTTGATGTCCGTGGGTATTCAAGCGGCTATTGTAGCAGTGGTAGGGGTAGTCGTACCTTTTACTGCTGGTACAGCAGGTTTGATGATTTTGTTTGGTATCCCCGCAGTACCAGCAATTTTTGCTGGAGCGGCACTCACTGCTACTAGTATTGGTATTACTTCCAAAGTTTTGTCAGAATTGGGGCGTCTGAATTCCAAAGAAGGACAGATTATTCTTGGTGCAGCTGTCATAGATGACGTACTAGGAATTATTGTTCTGGCGGTAGTAGCAAGTCTTGCCAAAGATGGTGCTGTTGATGTTGGCAAAGTAGTTTATTTAATTATCAGTGCTAGTGGTTTTCTTTTGGGTGCGATCGCTCTTGGTAACATTTTCAACAAAAGTTTTGTGGCGATCGTTGATAAACTCAAAACACGTGGTGAACTGGTCATACCAGCGTTTATTTTCGCTTTTGTAATGGCATATATTGCTGATGTCATCCAATTAGAAGCTATTTTAGGAGCTTTTGCAGCTGGTTTAGTTTTGGAAGAAACAGATAAACGTAAAGAACTCCAAAAGCAAATCGTTCCAATCGCTGATATGTTAGTGCCAATTTTCTTTGTGACTGTAGGTGCAAAAACTGACTTGAGTGTTTTAAACCCAGCAGTTCCTACCAATCGAGAAGGTTTGATGATGGCTAGTTTCCTGATTATAGTAGCCATTCTCGGTAAAGTTATTACAGGCTTTAGCATATTTGGTCAACCTCAAATCAATCGCTTGGCTATTGGTGTGGGAATGATTCCTCGTGGCGAAGTCGGATTGGTGTTTCTTGGTATTGGTTCGAGTATTAATATTCTCTCGAAACCACTAGAAGCAGCAATTATCATGATGGTGATCATCACAACCTTTTTAGCCCCTCCTGTGTTGCGGTTCGTTTTCCCAGAACCAACATTAGGATCACCAGACTCCAATGATTTACTTCTAGATGCTTCCTCTGGAACTTCGTTAGCAATAAATTCCTCTAATAGTGAAAATCTAGAAGCAAATTCAAATTCTCAAGAAGCTAAGTAAATACTCAATTGCTTTTTTAAGCTATTAGAGGATGTTTGAAAAGTATTGGGCGAATATAATTCGCTACTACACAAGCGTGACACGTAGCGGCTTCCTGAAAGGAAGTCCGCGCAGGCGGACTAATGGAAAATTAAAGGTTTTAAAATCGCATCGGCGGGTTTTGTCTCGTGTAGCCGCGCAGGGCGAACATCGCTCAGGCGAGTAACAATTTAGACTTTTCAAACATCCTCTTAGACTTCATTGTAGAAGCCTGCAAGTAAACTGGTTAAATCAGTAAACAGTTATCAGTGAACAGTATTAATAACTGATAACTGTGGCTACTGCAAATGTTTAGAAGTTTTCATGAAGAGAGGAAACTTCTATGCTGCACAATCCGTCACTTCTAGTTATGATTTTTAGGAGCTTTCTTAATTACTAAATAGCCATACATTTAAGTTGCATAAATTGCGAGATTATCATTTATCAATAATTAATTTGAGAGATTTGGTGTCATACGCAAGACAGAAGCATCACTTAATAGTCTTGATCCATCAATTTAGACAATTTAGAAAAGCTGATATTTGGTTGCTGGTAATGAGCCAAAAAATCAATATCCCAAATTACATAAGAAGGAATGCTCACAGCAACAGTACTTTTGGCTTTTGTGTAGACGTTATAAATGGCGTCTCTAAATTTGGCTACCTTATTAAGGAAACTGGTTCAACTACCAACAACCGAAAAATTCAAAAAATCTTTGTGCAACACAAGTGTATATAGTTGGGATTGACTGCTATTGTTAAACTTATCATTTATTGTGCTGATTTAACTTGGTGCTTTGTAGATGAAAATTTACTGCCATAAAGGCACAGTAAAAGTAGGTAAAATGCTAAGATATTACGCCATTATTTGCCACTTTATCTAAGTCCAAAATAATATACGCGGCGACATATTTTGGCAGTAGTGCCAACTCTGACAAATGAAATGAAGTAAGTGAGAAAAATTATACATGAAATGCCAACTATTGAAACATTGGGGAAAAAGAATTTCTCTGTTTTACCAACTTATCAGCCTATATAACCAGCAGTTTGCTACTTAACTTACTCATCAAATCTGAAGATTATTCAGTTAAGGGAACTTCAAAAAATCAATTATCCAACTCCTGCACCTAATAAAATTTATTCCCCCTTATCACCTGCGATTGGATAATTTCTTATTTGGCAATCCCCAATTATCTATCATAAATGTGACTCAGGAGAAAGCACTGTGAAACTACACTGGTTGATACCTAGTACCGTCTTAAGTATCTCCTCTGTTTTATTGTTGTCGCCTGCTGATGCAGCGAATCTAGAATCTTGGCGTTTTGATAGCAATCAAAATCGCTTAGAAATCAACACCGACGGTGCTGTACAACCCACAGCCCAACTTGTTTTCAATCCTACACGATTAGTAATTGATTTACCTGGAATTAAATTTGGACGTCCACAGCTTGTTCAGTCAGTAGGTGGAGCGATTCGTGCTGTCCGCATCGGTCAGTTTGATCCCCAAACCACAAGAGTGGTAATCGAACTGACTCCTGGTTATACCCTCGACCCCAAACAGGTAAAATTTGAGGGTATTAGCGCCAATCGTTGGCGGGTGCAATTACCCAAGCCAAAACGGGAGGAAATTGCTACCTCGCCTAACAGAAATATTTACAGTGTGGTCAAAACTGAACCTCGTACCTCATCCAATAATAGAGAGACAGTAGCTAAAGCCACAGCAGGTGCGACTAAAATTGAAAATTTACGCGTCACAGGAGATGGATTTTTTGTTCGCACCAGTGGTGGAAATCCAGAGGTGAAGGTAAAACGTAGTGGCGATCGCACAAACATTTACATGGATATCTCTAGCGCCACTATCTCACCGAATCTGGAACAGCGCAATTTACCAATTAACCGCTATGGCGTCAGCAATATCCAACTCTCGGAACTAGAAACCACACCACCCACAGTCCGATTGACAATGCGGGTAAACAAAAATAGCCCCGATTGGCGAGCAAGTGTAAGTAGCGCCGACGGTTTGATAATTTTGCCCAATGCTAGGATCAGTAAATTGCCCAAGGGTAACAACTCTAATATTTCTTTTGGCAATCAACAAAAACCATCACTATCCCTTAACTTGTCTCGTAATTCTGACTCCAGTAATTCTGAGTCTCGTAATTCTGATAATGATAATAATAATGAGCCAGTTACAATTGAATCCGTAGAATTAGCTGATAATAACACCCAATTAATTATTAAAGGTGATCAATCTTTATCTGGTAATGCTGGCTGGGATAGATCCTCCTCACTTTTCCGCATCACTATTCCCAATGCTCGTTTGGGTTCTAAGGTCAAAGGGCCAAAGTTCAATGCTAATAGCCCAATTTTACGGGTACGCCTACAACAGCAAAACCCTAATACTGTTGTAATCTTTGTTCAGCCCGCAGCAGGAGTACAAATTGGCGAACTTAACAAACCAAGTCGTCGGCTTTTAGCTCTAGATTTACGACGATCATCAAATCGAGTTACATCGAACGTTGTTTTACCTCCCTTACCACGACCGAACCCGCAACCTTTATCAGAAATCCCAGTTAATCGACCCCAACCCACGCCGTCACGTCGCGTCAAGGGAAGAGTGGTAGTGCTTATAGATCCAGGACATGGTGGTAAAGATTCCGGAGCAGTTGGTATTGGTGGAGCAAGAGAAAAGGATATTATTCTACCTATTAGCAAAAAAATAGCAGAGGTTTTGCAACAAAATGGTGTGCAAGTTGTATTAACGCGGAGTTCTGACTACTTCGTGACTCTTCCAGGTCGAGTACAAATGGCTGAACGTGCTAATGCTGATGTATTTGTCAGTATCCACGCCAATTCAGCTGGTGCAGGTCGTCCGGATGTCAGTGGCTTGGAGACGTATTATTACGATACTGGTTTAAGTTTGGCACGAATTGTCCACAGGAGCATTTTGCAAAGTGTAAACGTCAGAGACAGAGGAGTACGAAAAGCCAGATTTTATGTTTTGCGGAAAAGTTCTATGCCCTCAATTTTAGTAGAAACAGGTTATATGACTGGTCGCCAAGATATGGCTAAGTTAAGAAGTGCATCTTACCAAAATCAAATGGCGGAGGCGATCGCCCGTGGTATTCTCCAGTATCTTCAGCGCAAGTAACTCATCAACATATTCTTTAATGATGACTTTAATGATTACCGTATTTATGCTGAAGCTACAACTTTTTTTCAGCAATTAAACTATGGTGTTTGCCAGTTTTACTCACATAATCAATGTATACATTACTGGAGACTACTCATTTGTATTTTGATCACAGCAGTGAAAACTCAGAAAGTATTGCTAGAATTTAACGCCATTAGCTGTAACTTTATAAAGTATCTTTGTCTGTAAAGTACAAACCAATACATCAAAATGTATAAGCTAATACTTGGGCGATAACGGTGTGAGGATTTGAGGGTTAGCCAATACTTGACAAATTACGTCTCCCATAAATAGCCAATCAGGAGAAAAAATTGTGAAACTACACCACTGGTTGATACCTACTACTTTTTTAAGTATCTGCCTGTTATCGTCGCCTGTAAAAGCAGCGAACTTAGAATCTTGGCGTTTTGATGCCAATCAAAATCGATTAGAAATTAATACTGATAGTGCTGTACAACCCACCGCTCAACTAGTCTTTGATCCTACGCGGTTAGTGATTGATTTACCTGGTGTGAAATTTGGGCGTCCACAAATTGTCCAGTCAGTTGGTGGTGCAATTCGCGCCGTCCGTATCGGTCAGCTTGACCCTCAAACGACACGGGTGGTAGTCGAACTGAATCCAGGTTATACTCTTGACCCCCAACAGGTAAAGTTTGAAGGGGTTACGGCTAGTCGCTGGCAGGTACAATTACCACAACCCCAACGACAGGAAGTTGCTACTACTCCCAGAAATATCTATAGTGTGGTGACACCAAATAAATCTAATATTCCTTCTAGTAATATTTCTAATACTCTTAATACTCTTAATACTTCCAATACTTCTATTAGTAAAAAACCTCTTCTGAGTGCAAATACTGGCACAACTCAAATAGAAAGTTGGAGAGTGACAGGAGATGGTATTTTTGTTCGCACTAGTGGTGGTCGCCCCCAAGTACAAGTAAATCGTAGTCAAGACAAAAGCACTATTGATATTGATATTGCTGGTGCCACTTTATCACCAAATTTAGTACAACAAAATGCAAGTGTAAATAGATACGGCGTCAACAGCATCCAATTTACTCAACTGGAAACAACACCACCCACAGTCCGCATGACAATGCGGGTAAATAAAAACAGTCCTGATTGGCGAGCCAGTAGTAGTGCTATTGGTGGTTTAGTGGTATTACCTAATGGCAGTGTATCTAAACTACCCTCTGATAGTTTAGCTAACAATCCTAGTTCTTCCCCTATTCCCAGCAATGGTGTGGCAACAATTCAAGCTGTGGAACTTAGTGCGACAAGTAAACAGTTAATTATTAAAGGCGATCGCAATTTAACTGCAAGTGGTGGTTGGGATAGATCCTCTGGATTATTCCGCATCACCATTCCTAATGCAAAGCTGTCTACCCCTGTCAAGGGCCCGGTAATGGATGCAAATAGTCCTATTCTTCGGGTACGCTTGCAACAGCAAGATCCTAATACTGTTGTAGTTTACGTCCAACCTGCTTCAGGAGTGCAAATTGGGCCAGTTAATCAAATTGGTGATCAATTTGTCTCTGTAGAACTACAACGGAATCGTACTTCTGTTGTCTTACCTCCCCTACCACAAGCAAATCCACAACCATTACCAGTACCCAATCCTAAGAATCCTGATACTGTTGTACAATCACCTGCGCCACGTCCAAACCCCAGAGGAAAAGTAATAGTAGTAATAGATCCTGGACATGGTGGTAAAGACTCCGGTGCGCCTGGAATAGGAGGATTATTAGAAAAAGATGTGGTTTTACCGATTGGTAAGAGAATAGCGGCTATTTTAGAGCAAAATGGCATTCAAACAGTGCTAACGCGAGATGCTGACTTTTTCGTAGAGTTGCAGGGAAGAGTAGACATCGCAGAGCGTGCTAATGCTACCTTGTTTGTTAGTGTTCATGCTAATTCTGTAGATAAGCGTCCAGATGTGAATGGACTAGAAGTTTATTATTACGACAGTGGATACAATCTAGCTGAAGTTGTCCGCAAAACCATCCTGCAAAATATTTCTACGCTCAATGACCGAGGAACGCGCAAAGCCAGATTTTATGTCCTTAGAAAAAGCTCTATGCCTTCAATTCTCGTGGAAACTGGTTATATGACTGGTCGGCAAGACAATCCCAGACTAGGAAACCCTGAATATCAAAATCGTATGGCAGAAGCAATAGCTAATGGTATACTTAGATACTTAAAATCACGATAGAAGTGTAGTTAACTGTTGTCTGTTGGTTGTTCCAATCAGCTACCAAAAATCAAGGATGAACAAAGCGTTAATAAATCCTATATCTTTGAAATATCGCAACACCCATATCAAAATCTGTCTGTGATATCAAGTCCGGCTAATTACTTAAGATATTATTCTGACGCGGTTGGGCATTGGGTATTGGGTATGAAGCATAGTAATATCCCAATGACCAATTATCCATTACCGACCTTAACGGATAATATTAAGTGTTCAAGCGGACATGATATGATTTCATCTTTTCAGTTTCAAGGCAACTTATACGACTTCTCCCAAGAACCTCAACGCGCGCCCATTGGTATCTTTGATAGTGGTGTGGGTGGACTGACGGTACTGCGACAGCTATATCGCCAACTCCCAAATGAATCAATCATTTATTTTGGCGATACAGCTCGACTTCCCTATGGGATTCGCTCTCAAGCAGAAATTCTCCAGTTTGTCCGGGAAATACTCACCTGGATGCAGCAGCAGCAGGTGAAAATGATAATTATGGCTTGCAATACCAGTTCAGCCTTGGCGCTAGAGATGGTACGCGAGGAATTTTCCATGCCAATTCTGGGGCTGATTTTACCAGGAGCAAGGGCTGCGGTACAACAAGGGAAGCGCATAGGTGTAATTGCTACTCCTGCAACAGCTAAGAGCAATGCCTATAAACATGCTATTATCGAGATAAATCCCGATGTCCAAGTTTGGCAAATTGGTTGTCCGGAATTTGTGCCTTTAATTGAGCAAAATCGTATCAATGAACCTTACACAATTGAAGTGGCACGTTCCTATTTGGAGCCTTTGGTACAGCAACAAATAGATAGTCTTGTTTATGGCTGTACCCATTATCCTCACCTAGCCCCAATATTGCGATCGCTCCTTTCAAGTTCTGTGAAGCTTATAGATCCGGCGGTGCATGTAGTTGCTGCTTGTGCCAAAGAGTTAGACCTACTAGATCTTAAAAATACCTATCCAGCTTTACCAACCCGCTTCGTTGTCAGTGGTTGTCCACAACAATTTGCTGAATCCTCCACGCCATGGTTAGGTTTTACTCCTATGGCTGAGGTTGTATGTTTCTCCGAAAGTGCAGTATCTAGTAATTAGTCAATAGTCAATAGTCAATAGTCAATAGTCAAAACTTTTTTGCTAGTGACGCTTGACCCTTGACTGTTGACCGTTGACTAACGTACACTACTGACTTCGGTGACATTTGGTGTTACCGATACTTCTTGTACATGGTTTCCCTTGTTACTTGAAGAAACACCATTAGAAGTTGTTTTATTTCCTGTTCGCTTTGCCAGGGCTAATAACAGGTAAATGGTAAACAAGTATCCAGAAGCTAATATAAAGATCATCATAGGCATCTTCCCGTAAATCATTTTTCTACCAGTGCCTTTGCCAAAGAAATATAAGTTGAGTAAAATTAACAGAAATTCAGCCACGCAAATTCTTGATGGCTTCAATGTCACATACAAAGCTAGCGGGAGAACTTTCGTCCTTCCGAGCTAATTGATTGGTTTTACACGATTTTCTTGCAGACCACGCCTACTAAAGCAGCTAAATCATCTAATAGAAAATTAGCTGCTACTTCAGCAGTCTACCCAGTCTGCTATGTTTAACGCTTACCTTTGAATTGCTAGGAGCGACGCCGACACACAAACAGCGTCAAGGATGTGTAAACACTCTGCTTCCTCTAAAGGAAATCCACAGATCCCAGCGTGGAGGTTAGCACACCACAGGACACAACACAAAAATCACATTTTTGGCTTGACCTGTGATGATTAATCTATGCTCACGCAAGATTAAGTAAAAATACCTAAAGGCTATTTACATTTCTATAGTGAACATTTGGAAAAATTTAAAATCCCTAGATTTTAGCGTAACACAATAGCCCTGATTTTTCAGGGGAGTTTTGTGCTAAATCAAAACTTTTCTAAACTATCAGACAAGAGGTTTAAGAAAAATTTCTTTGTCTAATTAAATAATCTTTGTGTAATATTTTAACCGTAAAAAGCAATAAGTATTTTGTGGCTGTTGCCACGTTTACTCAGAAGTTATACCGAAAAAAGATTAATTTTTAATTAAAATCTTGCGTATTTGCTGGATATAGTAGGATTATACGCAATAATAATTGTATTAAATACATCAGCATAATGTTGATTTTGCTGAAAAGATCACAAGTATATTTTATTTTATTGTCCACAAAATAAGGAAGTTTGTAAGGAAAACTTTGCGCTGATTCTGGGTTATCTTAAAATGAGTATAGGATATGTAAACTTTCGTAACCTAAGCCAAAGTCCGCCAATCCATGACCCCAGCTACCTCCCTATTTTCCCCTGTGGAAGCAGACCTGCAAATACTAGCAGATAACCTCAAACAGCTAGTTGGGAATCGTCATCCCATCCTCTGTGCAGCAGCCGAACACTTATTCGGAGCTGGCGGAAAACGCATCAGACCAGCGATTGTTCTACTGGTATCGCGGGCCACAATGCTTGATAGAGACATTACACAACGTCACCGTCGCCTAGCGGAAATCACAGAATTGATTCACACAGCAAGTTTGGTACACGATGATGTGATAGACGAATCGGAAATGCGACGTGGGGTACCCACCGTTCATAGTTTGTTTGGTAACAAAGTTGCCGTATTAGCAGGTGATTTTTTCTTTGCCCAAGCTTCCTGGTATTTAGCTAATCTGGACAATTTGGAGGTCGTAAAACTGCTGTCAGAGGTGATTATGGATTATGCTGTTGGGGAGACACAGCAGGCATTAAACCACTTTGATACAAGTATTTCGATAGAGACTTACCTAAAAAAGAGTTATTACAAAAGTGCTTCAATCATTGCCAACAGTTCCAAAGCCGCAGGAGTAATTAGTGAAGTATCCAAAAAAACTGCTGAATGCTTGTACGACTATGGTCGCAATCTAGGTCTAGCGTTTCAGATTGTCGATGATATTTTAGACTTCACTAGTTCGATAGATACTTTGGGTAAGCCAGCTGGTTCTGATCTTAAAAGCGGTAATTTGACTGCACCAGTGTTATTTGCCTTGGAAGAAAAACCTTACTTAGAAGTACTGATTGAACGAGAATTTGCTCAAGAAGGGGATTTAGAACAAGCATTGACACTAATTCATGATAGCCAAGGTATCCAACGGGCAAGGGATTTAGCCGATCACCATGCTAAGTTGGCGGCGGAACAGATGGGTGTGCTTCTACCCTCAGAATCACGTCAGGCATTGATCAAAATAGCTGATTACGTGTTAAGTCGGCTTTATTAGGGATTGAGGATCGGGGATGGGGGATGGGGAAGTGAGTTGTTAAATTATTCTCCCTTGTCCCCGATCCACTTTTCCTAATCCTCAATCCCCAATCCCTGATCCCTCAAGCAATATCTGGTGGGACTTCGCCCTTGGAACGAGGGCGATTTTTTTCTAGTTGTTGTTGGACTAAATGCTGCAAATCGCTTCGCTTGACTTCAATTCCATTTGTATTGCTCTCAGCCGTGTCAAAAAATACTATACTATCTACGGGTTCTAGCGCCAGTAGCTGAAACAATATATGGGTGACAGGTATGGGGGCAGCTATTACTTGAGGGTCAAGCCCAGCACTATAAGATGTGGGAATATCCTGTAAGGTAGGAAAAGCATAAATTACCTGCTTTTCTTCTTGTGGATTTCCACGGTTGCTTAATGTAGTTAAGACCCATTGCTCATCCAGGTTCTGAAGAATGTGGTATTGGGGATGGTGTAACTTCTGAGCGATCGCACTAAGGGCGGGGGCAATTGCCGCGACCAGTTTGGGTGTAATACCATCTTGGGGTGCATTATCAATCAGCGATTGGATTTGTGCTTTTAAGTCCATAATTACCTGTAAACGGCTTATCGGTATTGGCTATAACTTCAACGGCTGTGCAAACAATCAAACAAAAACTGGGAATCATAAAATTAGCCACATCCTCAAGGCAAGACTGCCTTGCGTTTAGCTTATACGTAAAACCCCTCCCAATACCCGCAGTCATACAGGTTGTCAACAAGTTTGTTAGGGTCAATTTAGACACGAAACTTATGAAATTAGCCGCAACCACAACTATTCAGGGAGAATTTTCTATCGGCGTGGAGGCGATATTTCCATTCCTTTTCCAAGAACTTCAGCAGTCAACTAAAGCTTGCGACCAGAATTGTCATGACGTAGCAATGCGAATTGCTGCCGAGGTCTACCGAATATGCAGCGAAAGTAAACGTATCCAAGCATCCGGTTCCGTAGAAAATTCGGCAATGACCCTAGCCAAGCATCGCCTGCAACAATGCTTAAGATATTACCAATTGGGTTCAAATCGCGGCAGGGTTGAATTACACAGTACCTTGAGTGCGATCATCTACCGTTACATCAATCCGCCACAAAGGCAATTGAGTTATCAAGGGCGACTAACTGTCATCGAAGATTTTCTGCAAAGTTTTTACTTGGAGGCTTTAAACGCTTTCCGACGGGAAAATCAATTAGAGGCTACCTACCGACCACGTACACTGCTGGAATTAGCAGAGTACATGGCATTTACGGAACGCTACGGGAAACGACGGATTCCCTTACCAGGACGTCAGCAACAGTTGATCATTCTACGAGCGCAAACTTTCTCGCAGCAACAACCTCCAGAAACTTGTGTAGATATAGAACAAGCGGCAGAAGGTAGTGGTGAAGCTGATGGTTCTTGGGAAGATCCAGCAGTACAACAACTGCGAAGTGCAATGGCTACACAAACCGAACCGGAACCCCAAGAAGATACTTTGCGATCAGTTGTGGTTACGGAATTAATGAATTATTTAGAAGAACGCCAACAAACTGATTGCGCTGATTACTTTGCTCTGCGTCTGCAAGATTTATCCGCTCAAGAAATTGAGTCAATTTTGGGCTTAACCCCCCGTCAGAGGGATTACTTACAGCAACGTTTCAAGTATCATTTAATTCGGTTCGCTTTGTTGCATCGTTGGGAGCTGGTTCACGAGTGGTTAGAAGCTGATTTGCAAACCAACTTGGGTTTAACTCCTCAACAATGGCAAGCTTATACTGAAAAGCTTGACGAAAAGCAGCGTTCTTTATTAGAACTGAAGCAACAGGGACAAACTGATGAAAAAATAGCTAAAACTTTGGGTTTATCCATGGCACAACTCCAGAAGCGCTGGTTTAAAATTCTTGAACAAGCTTGGGAGATTCGTAACTCCTTAGTGTCCGGATCAAGTGCTTCTACTCATGAATAGTGACTCAGAAACCTTACAAAAACATTTACTCTCTCGGTTATTGACATATCCTGTCGTTTCCAGAGAGTATACGCAAGTTATATGTAGGGACACCAAAGGGGCAGAAAACCCTCTGCAATCAACCACCGAATTTACAAGTGGAGGACAAGAGGGATGGAAGCCCCATATATCTTTATTGGGAGAAATTCCAACTGTGCAAGAACGTTTCCAAGCCGTACTTAAACGTCGGTTAAAAGTTGAAGTTGAAGATCACCCTCCGCTATTTCCTTGGGAAACACAAATACTGGATTATCCAGAGTATATAGACGAACCAGTAATGCAACTGATTCCTTCCTGGGGTTGGGTGGCCCACCAGTCCAAACTGAATTTACCGACGCTTCTGCCGGAGACCATTTTCCGGCAATTGCTTGATAGATGTCAAGCACTCATCACATCCTCTGTACCATTAGGGGCAAAATTAGTCCAAGCAGTGGAGAGCTTTTTCCCTAACGAATCTCAAGTATTGAACGACTTAGCAGGGACAATCCAGCTCAGAGCCAACCTCCGATATGGAGACACCTTAAATCCTATGCCTAATCTGGATAGCGATTATTCAGATTTGCAACCACAGCAACAGATGCTGGTGTCGTTGCTGGCGGCTCAACAAGTGTTAGAAAGTTTGACTTTACCCATTTCAATGACAAACCCAGTCTTGGAAAGGCAATGGCTGACGAGTGTAGGTATTCTTAATTTAAAAGTAGAATATCAATCTCATGGGCCAGTGCCGAAATTACTGATTCGAGGAGATTTACCCTCGAAAGGAGTAGTCAAACTTCAAGGTAATGGTTCCCAAGCAAAAGCGGAGTCTTCAAGTCCTGGATGCTTGAGTGTTGAATTATGCTGTACTCAGCTAAATGAGGCTTATACCTTAATGGTTGAGTTGAAAGAAATAGAGCAGCAGCCTTTGTTGTTTGTGATTATTCCCACAAAATAACTAAATATTTGGCGATCGCTAGCACTGAAACTTGATAAAAGCCTTTGTTATGAAATGAATATCATCCTGGTTTTGAAAACGTTTGCATTTTTGAAAAAGCGGTTATTAGGGCGTCTACAGGCAGCTACAGTGAGGAGACTTAGAATACGAGAGAGGTTATAGTTGACCTCGCTCGTTTTGCGTCAGTAGCGTCTACTATTATCGCTTTATATACCAGTCTGCTGCTTTTTAACTCTCAATGTTTAACTTTTCCAGGATGAATTGGCTTGGCGTCTACCTTTAGGTGATGACTGGTGGCAAAAAATGCTCCAGTCACCTGTAACAGCAGAAGTAGAAAATTCAATTACCTTGCGGGTGCTGGTGCTAGCGTTGATAATTGTGAGTGTCGTGGCGACGGATGTTGCAGCTGAAACTTGGTCTAGTTTTTGGGCTGTACCACTATCGATATTAGGTTCTATTTGGGGTTATTACCGTCGTCGCGATCGCAATATCCCAGTTAAATTTTGTATTGCCATAGAAATGTTAGTAGCACTAGGTGCTTTCTTAGGGCGGTTGATGGGAGAGTTGAATGATACACGACTGGATTTAGCAGAATTCTTAATCCAAGTACAGGTACTGCATTGTTTTGATGTCTCCCATCGGAAAGACTTGGGTGACTCAGTTATAGTTGGATTAATTCTACTGAGTGTAGCAGCAAAACTGAGTCAAGCTCTAGCGTTTGCGTCAGTATTACTTTTGTTTTTAGCGCGCCCTGCCTACTTTAGTAGACTATCGTTCCTAACTTGGCTTAGAGCATTAAATATTCAGGTTAGATAATCTATTTTTGATTTAAAATTTTTAATATTGAATTTTGTGACGATTGTCGGACTGGGACTGATAATTTTTGCGGATGTTTCCGGTGAGTTTGCCAATTGAGACAAAAGGCGAATTTAATGGGCATAATATTATTAACCCTGGCTATGTTCGCCAAGGTAATACTAACAATCAAGATAATATCTTTCTTTGTAGAATAAAGCTAGACAGCACCACTGTTTTTGTGAAACAGGATAGTTACTGTTTTCATAATCAGTTTCAAATCGTATAGCAAACTCCAGTTTTTTTGATATTGCAAATCCAGACGAATTACATCCTCAAATTTACGTACGCTAGATCGTCCATTGACTTGCCATTCTCCAGTCATACCTGGTTTTACATCCAAACGTTGCCATTCTGGTACTTCATAACGTTCTACTTCATCGGGTGTGGGTGGTCTTGTACCGACTAGACTCATTTCTCCTTTGAGAACATTCCAAAACTGTGGTAGTTCGTCTAAACTAGTACGTCGCAAAAAGCGTCCTACTTTAGTAATTCTGGGATCATTGTCAATTTTGAAAAAAGCTCCTTGTACTTGGTTGTGTTTGGCCAATTCAGCCTTTCTGGCTTCAGCATCAACATACATGGAGCGGAATTTCCAAATGCGGAAGCGTTTACCCATCCAACCACAACGAATTTGACTAAATAAAATGGGGCCGGGATCGTTAATTGCGATCGCAATAGCAATAGGAATAAATAAAACTCCTATAATGACTAAACCTACCAATGCTCCAACAATATCGATTACCCGTTTCATCCAAGAACGGACAGAAGGATGTGTCGTCGGTAGCTGTTCTTCGAGTTGATTCTTAGAACGTAGTGAGAGTGAGTTACTAGACTCAATAGGAAAAACCTTTTCCAGTCCTGTCAGGTTGAGTACAGCCATGACTTGCGGGGTGACATTCCGCAGTATAAATTCTATCCCTTGATCTTGAGCAATTTTAAAATTACTTACCAAAGCACCTAAACCACTACTATCCATAAAAGTAGTTTCCTGAAAGTCAATGATGATTTTCTGCGGAATTGGTTGTGTTTTGGTGATATTTTGGCAAGTTTGCTTAAAGGCTACCGCCTCTAGCACGCTTAATCGCTCTGATACTTGCACTATTGCTGTGTCATGTAAGAACATCACTGGAAAATCTACCTCTTGGGGTTGGCTAATCATGAAACCCTGCACCTTCATTGCCATGTTAGTCAATGTAATATGCCAAACATTACTTAGTTTTAGTAAATCACTTAAACTGATATGCGATCAGTTCAAATCATAACTAATCACTAGTAGTCCGCTACCCAGGTTATGAACGGATTGAAATTGAGAAAATATCAAAGGATAGTACCCCTTTACTTTTGCTCCACCCGTGAAAGTGTCTTTTCCGGACAGCTAGATTACTGGAGTTGAAATTGGAGACTGCCAGTAAAGTTCACAATAGAACTAGAAGTTCAGAAATATCCCTGCTTTATGCTGAGAGGGCGCATACGCCTTTTGATCATCAAATGACTACTAAAATTGGTATTACACCCACAGCACGCCTGGTAGAAGTCTTTTCCGCTATTCAAGGGGAAGGTCTGAATGTCGGGACACGTCAGATTTTTATTCGCTTTGCTCTTTGTGATTTGCGCTGTCAATTCTGTGATAGCGCTCATACGTGGAATGCACCCACTAACTGTAGGATAGAGCGATCGCCAGGAAAACGCGATTTTGAAATCTACTCAAATCCTGTCTCTTTACCTATATTACTCGAATGGATCGAGCGGCAAAATATACCTTCTTTACACGATAGCATTAGCTTGACTGGTGGCGAACCTCTGCTTCATGCTGGATTTTTAGTGGAGTTTTTACCACAGATACGTGCAATTACTGCTTTGCCTATATATTTAGAGACTGGAGGGCATCGTCCAGAACAGTTGGCAATGATTTTGCCCTATTTAGACTCTGTAGGTATGGATTTGAAATTACCCAGTACTAGTGGTGAAAATTGTTGGCAAGAACACAGTAAATTTCTCCAACTTTGTTATGAATCACAAGTAGAAATCTTTGTCAAAATAATCATTTCCGACGAAACAAACCCGGCTGAGTTGGAGCGTTCGGCTTTACTTGTAGCACAGGTAAGTCCAGCGATCCCAGTATTTTTACAACCTGTCACTCCTTTGCCTGCTTCTGAACAATTCACCAAAAATCCTGTGCTTGCCCCTTCTCCAGAACAGGTATTGATGTGGCAAGCTTTGATAAAGCGCTTTGTTAAGCAGGTGCGGGTAATACCTCAAACACATAAGATGCTGAATCAGCTTTAGATTTAATAATTAGTGGTTATTAGTTATTTACTACTGACCACTATCTAATAACTAGCAATGTTCTTTTATAAAGATAAATGCAAGAATTAAGTAAAATTTGTGAATTTTTGATATAAAAAAATATAAGTTAGTTTGATGCTAACGTATTTTTTTATACTATAGTCTAATTTGTAAATCAGTAATTTTTGAGTTTAGCGACAAAGGGGACAAGGGGGAAAAACAATTAAAAATTAAAAATTGGGAACAAACTAAAACAAACAAAATAGATGAGAAAAATAACAAATGTGACCGATTATTCCTCCCAGGATACAGAGCAAACAGATTTATCTGTGGGGTCAATTCCATTTTATAAAATCGTTCGACTGAGCGCTCACGATGAAATCCAAAATCCAAAATCGATTGACCAACAACTATCTACTAGAATCAAGATGTTTACGTAACTGGCTACTTAAGAAATCTATGATAGTCACGACTATCAACAACACCAACATCATGGTTGTTGCTTTGTTATATTCAAAACCATCTATATAACTTTTTAACTGAAAGCCAATACCACCTGCTCCAACTACACCCAACACAGAAGCAGCACGGATATTGTACTCAAACATCCACAGTGTATATCCTAAGCCCAAAGGCAAGACTTGAGGTAAGATGCCATATTGCGCTGTCTGTAGTCTTGATGCTCCCGTTACTTGCAAATATTCTATAGAGCGAGAGTCTACTGCTTCGATCGCTTGTTGATACAACTTAGCAAGGTAGCCAATCGTATAGATGCTTAAAGCCAAAGTACCAGCAGGCGCACCCAGTCCGGTTGCTGCGACAAAAATTAAACCCAGAATAATCGAAGGAACCGAACGCACTATATTTTGTAGGAGATTAGCCAACCATTGCAACCAAACAGGAGCAATATTATGGGCGCTAGCAATAGCTATTGGTAGAGAAAGAATTGCTCCTAAAGTAGTTCCCCACAAAGACATTTGTATTGTTTCAACTAATGCTTGAATAGCAATATCTAAAACAGCTGGGTCTGGTGGAAATAATCTAGAAATAAAATCAGTTATGTAGGGCCAACTATTCTTAAGAAGTTCAAAATCTACCTTCAGACCCTGCAAAGCCCAAGCGTAAATTGCTATTATCAAGCAGAAAATCAGTAGGCGACTCAGCCAAGCAAAACGCTTCCAGAAAATTACAAAATACTTCATATTTATACTACTCAGTCACCAACGACTTCTACTCTCTAATCACAGAAAATTGGGCTTGCAAATTTTCACTATGACCATCATAAACAACACGTCCATTATCTAGGACGATCGCTCGTTGGGCATATTCTGCTGCTATACCCAAATCGTGCAGAACAGTGACAATGGTTATGCCTTGCTGAGAATGTAATTGAGATAAAGTATCCATAACCTGTTTACAGGCCATGACATCTAAACCTGTAATCGGTTCATCGGCTAAAAGAATTTGGGGAGATTGAATTAAAGCACGAGCGATCGCTACTCGTTGTTGCTGTCCACCACTCAGTAAACTAGTTTTTTGATCAGCTTGTTCTCTTAAACCCAATTGCTCTAATATCTCCAACGCTTGACGGCGATCGCGTTTGGGAAAACCAAACAGGGTCTGCCAAGTTGTGCGTATACCTAGTTTCCCACACAAAACATTATCAATTGCTGGGAGTTGAGGAATTAATCCCCCACCTTGAAATAACATCCCAATGTCTCGCCTAATTTGCGTTAATGTACGAGGATTAATTGGCACACCATTAATATTGATACTTCCCTGCTCTAAGGGTAGTAGTCCCATAAGCGATCGCAATAGCGTAGATTTACCCGCACCATTGAGTCCTAGCAAAGCCACAAACTCACCATGATGAATTTGGCAACTAATCCCATTCAAGATGGGACGTTGTAAAGATGGTGAGTATGCTGTCTTCAGATTGTGACACTCAATAGCGGGATACATGTTGAAGGAGGTGAGGGAAGTGTGGGAAGTGAGAGGGTGTGGGGAGTGTGGGGAGTAAATAACAATCAACAATCAACTACTACCAATCATTAATTCTTTAAGGCTGAATACCTGCTAGTTGCAGGGCATTACGTAGAGGTGCTAGATGTTGGTTATGGTCAACTTTGACCAATTCTGTAGAGTTATATAAGTTACGCAGCAATTGGTTATTTTGTGGCTGATTCAATAGCAACATCGCGTTGATGATTTTGTCGCGTGTAGCGCTGGGAACGTCATCATCAATAGCAACACCGTGAGCAGGAACGCCAGAAATTTTGTGGAGAACTCGCACTTGATTTTTTTCTGCTTCTGTAATGTACGGGGGGTTAAGTGCATATTCTGACACAGCAGCTACATCCGCTTGACCACGCAACACAGCTTGTATGGCTTTGCTGTAATTACCACCATAAGCAACTTGTCCAAAGAAATTATTTAAGCGATCGCGGTTTTGTACAAGTCCTTGTTTCACAAGTTCACCAGTGGGGAAAATAAATCCAGATCCAGAAGTGGGAGAAGTGAAAGCTATTTTTTTACCGCGTAATTGTGACAAAGTGGCTTTGGCTGTGGACTGGGTTTTCAGGGGACTATTTTTGGAAACAACAAATATTGAGTTATACGTATATTTACCTGAATAAGTGGGGCGGACTTCAGCTAAATACAAACGAGCATTTGCCAATTGTTCAGCTTTCAACGCCGGACGGCTACTCAAGAAAGCGATATCAGCACGGTTGGCTCTTAAAGCTTCCACTGCTGCGGTGTCATCACCAATCTGTGCTTTGACTGGAACTCCTAACTGTTCAGACAAAAATGTAGCGACAGCATTGGCTTTATTTTGCAAATCTGTAGAGTCAGAACGACTAGGAAATATTACTACTAATTCATTTGTCTTCCCTTGGGCCAGTAAGGTTTGCTCTTTTTGATTGGGAATTAGATTCGCGATCGCCGATCTTTCTCCAAAGGTACTAGCAAGTAAACCTATAAGGGCTACAGATACGACTCCTACACCCAGAACACCCTGTTTAGTGACTCTCATGTGCTTTCTCCGTTAGGAATTATTATCAGTATTTATGCGAATTTATTGCAATTGTTTTTCTTAAGACTTTAGAGTTTTGAGGAATCAAAGTCAAGATAAATTGTGTAAATAAAAGGTCGTCCGTTTCGTGGTGTCAGGTATTCCAAAAACTCAATCCCAGACCCAGCAGGCGATCGCAATCCACTAAGGTTGCAATCTGGCTCCTTGGACATTATTGAGATGCTCCTGTTGTGTACCGTAATTCATACTTTCACCTGCCAGTCTCAAGCCAAGTAAATCACGGTAAAATTTCAATCTGGCTTCGGTGTTAGATATAACGATCGGAAAGAGAACATGAGATGATATTTATTTTGCAGTCTGCAAAGTGTATCCGCTTGGCAATCAACCCATGAGTCAAATCATCTGGATAGCAAGACACGCTAACCGCCTTGATTTTGTTAACCCTGATTGGTTTCTTACCGCCGAACGACGTTATGATCCCCCTTTGTCTGAAGATGGTTTTATACAAGCCAAGCAATTAGCTAACCGTCTCCAGAAAGAAAAAATTGCCCATATTTTCGCTTCGCCTTTCTTGCGAACCGTACAAACGGCAAACGCTGTTGCAGAAGTTCTGGATTTACCAATTAAACTAGAAACTGGTTTGAGTGAATGGCTCAATCCTGCTTGGATGACAGAGGAACCAGAAAGGCTTTCTATTCCTGCTCTGGCTGAACTATTCCCTAGAATAGATACTAGCTACACTTCTCGCATTGCTGCTAAATATCCAGAAACTCAACCACAAGTGCGAGCGCGTTCCGGACAAACCGCTAGATGTCTAGCCACAGAATATTCTCCAGACAATATTTTACTGGTAGGACATGGTGCATCTGTACTAGGCGCAGCTATGGGATTTGTCGGTGAAATTGCTGTAACGGAAGTTAAAGCATCTTTATGTAGCTTAGTAAAAGTTGTACGTCAACATCCAGAATGGTTTCTCGAACTCAAGGGAGATACTTCTCACTTAACGCAGGTCGAGGAATTTGTTCGGTTTAATTGATGGATATATAGCTAAACATCTTTCTCGTGATGACTATTAGTAATAGTTGTTATTGGTTAACAGTTAATGGTCAAATATGGAAAAGCACTCAACAGTCTTTAGGTAATTGAAAACCGATCCTAGTTAGTGGTAAAAAATCAACTACTAACTACTGTACGAGCGAACAGCTAGCTGTGCGCCCCTAGCAATCAGCAAGCACCAATCAGCAACCAGCAACTACCATATATATATATTTATGACTTTACTACTAGCAGGAGACATCGGCGGCACAAAAACCATTCTGCGAGTGATGGAGGAAACAGAAGCACCTCTTTTACGCACGGTGTATGAACAGCGTTACCGCAGTGGCGATTTTCCTGATTTAGTGCCAATAGTACAGCAGTTTTTGGCAGCAGCTAACACACCCATACCGGAAAAAGCTTGTTTTGCGATCGCCGGGCCTATAGTTCACAATACCGCCAAGCTGACCAATTTGGCTTGGTTTCTGGACACCGAACGTCTGCGACAACAACTCGGTGTCACTCATGTGTCTTTAATTAATGATTTTACTGCTGTTGCCTATGGCATTTTAGGTCTAGAAGTACAGGACTTTTATACACTTCAACCTGGTAAACCAAACCCAGATGCACCCATCGGGATTATTGGTGCTGGTACTGGTTTAGGACAAGGATTTTTAATCAAACAGGGAAATTTTTATCAAGCTTTTCCTTCTGAGGGTGGACACGCTGATTTTGCCCCTCGCACTGAGTTAGAATTTCAACTGCTGAAATATCTGTTAGATAAACATAGTATCCAGCGTGTTTCTGTGGAACGGGTAGTTTCTGGTTTAGGAATTGTTTCTATTTACCAATTTTTGCGCGATCGCAAAATTAGCAACGAATCACCAGAGATTGCTGAAATAGTCAGAACTTGGGAACAAGAAGCAGGAAAACAAGAAAAAAGTGTTGATCCGGGTGCTGTCATTGGTAATGCTGCTTTACAAGGAAGCGATCGCCTTAGTGAACAAACAATGCAGTTATTTATAGACGCTTACGGCGCGGAAGCTGGTAATCTTGCCCTCAAACTCCTTCCTTATGGTGGTTTATATGTTGCTGGTGGTATAGCCCCAAAAATTCTGTCTTTAATTCAAAAGAGTGAGTTTTTGTTCAACTTTACCCATAAAGGTAGAATGCGCTCCCTGTTAGAAGAAATACCAGTACATGTTGTAATAAATCAACAAGTGGGATTAATCGGTGCTGCTATTTATGCTTCAAGGTTATAGTGTATATACATAGGATAAGAATGCTGTTTTTACACAAATTTACGGGTGCTTCTAAATATTTGGTTAAGTTATAACAAACTTATTCATCTACGTAATATTAGCACGTGTAAAAGCAAAAACTATGGCAAAAAGAGTATTGTTGTTCCTCATTACTACCGCCTTGCTATGTAGCGGATTTACTCGTGTCGAGGCGCGTCCCCCCCAGCGCCCCCTTTCTCCAACCAAACCAGCTCCGAATAAACCAATTAAGTCAGAATGGAAGCTATTTACTGCCCCAGATGGTAGCTTCACTGTCTTAATGCCGGGAATGCCTAAAGTTATTACCCAAACCCAAAAAACCTATATGGGGGAAATAAATTTACAAGTCTTTGTTGGTCAATTAGCTAACCAAGAAGTGGCTTACATCGTCGCATACAATGACTTTCCCCATAGCTATGGTCAAATGACAAATCCCCAATTAATACTTAACAATGCCCAAATTCTGGCTGTAAAAACAACCCAAAGTAATTTAATTGGACAACGTAGAATTAGTAGTTCCAACGGTCATCCTGGCAAAGAAATTGAGTATGTCAACTCTGGTGGAAAAATAACTAAAAACCGCATGTATGTTGCTGATGGACGTTTGTATCAAGTCATGGCGATCGCAACTAAAAAGCAACAGCATACTTTATCTCAAACTATTAATGGATACTTAAATTCTTTCCAGTTAGTTTTGAAAAAATGATAATTAGAATTGACGTAAAGAAGATACAGAAACTTGGCATTTTCAAGCATCAAAACTGTTGATTTGAAATTCACAAGCCATAGAAACCTGTTGTGCTACAAATTGCTCAAAACTAACTAATGGCAAACAAGAAGGATTTTTTATCAATTCTTTTGCTAATAAAAATCCTGCAACTGTCCATGTCTGATATTTTCTTGCTTGTTTGCCCTGAAGTCGCCCTGTTCTACCATCGTAATACTCTGGCCATTCATCATCTTTCAGACGTTTTTGGGCAATTTCAATTGCTCTGTCTGCTAAATATACTCTTTTAGTTTTAATGGCTGCTGCTGCCAATATCCACATTAAAACAGGCCAATTGCCACCGTTGTGATAAGACCAAGGTATATTTTTAGGATCGCAGCCAGTAATAATTCTGTATTCTTCATTTTCTAAAGCTGGAAAACTGATTTTCATCGGCATATCTCCGACTAAATCCTCCCAGCGTTTCTCGATTAAATTCATGATGGCTTGCGATTGTTCTTCGCTAGCAAGATCACAAATAATTGCAACTAAGTTTCCTAATGTAAAAAATCGGGTATCCATAAGTGATGGCCCGACATTTCCTGCTAGATAACCAGCTTGTTTTGGCAACCATCGATCTAATTCAGCATAAGGAAGTGAATCTACATATATATTGAATTTATTAACAGCCTCTTTGCCATACTCTTCACCTTTGTAGTGGTAAATAGTATTGAGACGATTTAAGTCTATCCAGTAATGTTTACGAATATGAGCAGATAAAACAGGTAAACGGTTATCAATAGCTGTAACAATATCTTGATTACCTTGGCAAATTAGCAAGTCTCGCCCAGCACGTAATGCTGAGTAAAACAGAGATTGTATTTCTAAAGGATGTCCGTAGATACCTAGACGACGGTCAATCATACAAGCACCATCGGGAACCAACAGGGTAGGATACATATCAAAACGTGTCCCTAAAGATAGTTCCATAATTAACCTGATTCCCTGTTGAAAATCACTTTGATATGCCAATGAATAATCCTTCGTAGCTACGACATAAGCACGTAGCAGTATCATCCACCAAAAACATGAATCTACTGGTGTGACTCTGGCGATCGCATGTTCTCCAAAATCTGCTTCTAAATGTTCTTCACCACTTTGGGAAACAACTACTTTGAAGCTAGCTGGAATCATACCTCGACCAGGTTTGTAGGCATCCAATTGATTTTCTTTTGGCTGTAACTTTAAAGTTACTTCTAGAAAGTTACGAACAATTTCTGTTTTACCTTGAATAAGAAATAGTAGACCGGAAGAAATAAAATCTCGAATAAAGCATTGATCATAATTGAGCGCATCTAATGTATTATCAATGGCGGCGAGTGTTCCAACTGGACGACCTTGATAGTACAGAATTGATTTTTCTAAAACTTCCCACGCTTCTCTTTCTACATTTTCAATGTTTGCCAAATCATCTAATTGCATAACTCCAATATCTCCATATAAGTTTGTGTTTTTAATTTAACAGACAGATAGTAAATACAACTTATTTTCTCCCTTCCAGTATTTTCACCAGAGCTATTTCATTTTAGATATAAACCAATAGTTTAAGTCCGTTTTAACGGACTTAGTTGAATACCACAAAACAGTCGGCTTGAAGCGACTTTTGCTATTAGTCTCAGAATAAATTCTGAGGCGGACTGGATGAAAATGAAATAGTCCTGGTATTGTCAATCTCAAAAAAAGTTTTTTATCAAAGTTTATTTTCACTGATTAAACAAGCAATTAGTGATTAGAAAATTATCACAGTTGAATTATTTTTTACTCCATAAAATTATATATGAATAGATATTTAAGCTTGTGTGATTTTAAATACTTTTACAGCAATTACAATAAGTACAATTAATTCATTATGGAAGTCTTCTTAGCTATTTACTGACATAATAAAAAATTATAGCTATTTTTCAGAATATGCAATGGTAATTGAAAAAAATGTTTTTTATGATTAAAGACTGGGTATTTAATTTTAGTTTTTAGTTGTCAATTTTTCTTTGGCAACAAAAGAAATTAGACTTAATGCAGTGCATAAAAAAACATACCTGTCAAAAGTCAAAATCAAAAGTCAAAAGAATTGTATTTCGAGCTTTTGCGTTATTTTAATTTGCGTCATTTTAAAGCCTTTGTCTAGAGGAGCATGATAAAGTTGCTCCCATTTCCCCCATCCCCCTTGTCCTCCACGACGCGATCGCGTAAAAATAATAATTAAAACGCTGTAATTTGTCTTAACAATGGCGCAAGCACAGCTTCCACAAACTTTTTTCCCTAACCAGGTAGCTACAAGCAAACGGGAATACGACTATGATTTGGTCATCGTCGGTGGCGGAATAATCGGCCTTACTCTAGCCTCTGCTTTCAAGGACTCAGGATTAAATATCCTGCTAATTGAAGCAAAACCAGAATCCGCAGCAGTAGCTAAAGGACAAGCTTACGCCGTGCATATGCTGTCGGCGCTAATTTATCAAGGTATTGGAGTCTGGGATAAAATCTTACCCCAAATAGAAACTTACCGCCGTGTTCGGCTTTCTGATGCTGATCACCCAGATGTGGTGGAATTCACCACAGCAGACATTAACAAACAAGATTTGGGTTATGTGGCGGAACACCAAGCATTGTTGTATCCTCTGCGCGAGTTTGTCAAAGAATGTCCAAATGTGACTTATTTATGTCCAGCAGAAGTTATAAGTACTCATTATCACCAGGACATAGCCACAATCGATATCAAAGTCGCAGGGGAAATGCGGACAGTCCGTAGCAAATTAGTAGTAGCTGCTGATGGTTCGCGATCGCCTATTCGCCAAGCTGCTGGAATTAAAACTCATGGTTGGAAATATTGGCAGTCTTGTATTGTGGCATTTGTTAAACCAGAAAAACCACATAATCATACTGCCTACGAAAAATTTTGGTCTAGTGGCCCCTTCGCAATTTTACCTTTACCGGGAAATCGTTGTCGCATTGTCTGGACGGCTCCCCATGAAGAAGCAAAAGCTTTGTGTGCTTTGGATGATCAGCAATTTCTCACAGAATTAAGCCGCCGTTTTGGTAATCAATTGGGTAAGCTGGAATTGTTGGGCGATCGCTTTATCTTTCAGGTACAACTCATGCAAAGCAATCAGTACGCCTTACACAGATTAGCTTTGGTGGGTGATGCAGCACACAATTGTCATCCGGTGGGCGGACAAGGCTTAAATTTGGGTATCCGCGATGCAGCAGCTTTAGCCCAAGTGATTAAAAAAGCACATCAAACTGGTGAAGATATTGGTAATCTCAAAATTCTTAAACGCTACGAACATTGGCGCAAAATGGAAAATCTAACTATTCTAGGTTTTACAGATTTATTGGATAGAGTCTTTTCTAATACATTTTTACCCGTAGTATTAGTTCGTCGCCTGGGTTTATGGGTAATGCAGCGAGTACCAATCTTAAAAATATATACTCTCAAATTAATGATTGGTTTGAAGGGACGCACACCCGAATTAGCCCAACGGTAAAACAAATAAAGTTTGTACCAGACGCGAAATTTCGCGTCTGGTACAAAGAATTGTGGGCTTAACACCAAGCGCGTATTGCTTTAACCTACATTGTGAATGTATCAGCTTACATTGGGAATGTATCGACTTACATTGTGAATGTATCGCCTCACATTGTGAATGTATCGCCTCACATTGTGAATGTATCGCCTTACATTGTGAATGTATCGACCTACATTGTGAATGTATCGACCTACATTGTGAATGTATCGACTTACATTAGACCTCTTGCAAAAATATTTTTACCCCACCCTAACCCTCCCCGTTTACGGGGAGGGAACTCAATACTACTCGGTTAAGAAAATCGACCAACCTAAAATCTCTGTAGAGAAGCGAAATTTACGGTCTCTAGATTCCCAAAATCGCAGCGAAAAATCCTTAACCGAGCAGTATTGGGAGGGAACTAAATCTTCCCCCCGTGAACGGGGGGATTGAGGGGGGTTCATTCGACTTTTGCAAGAGGTCTATTGTGAATGCAGCCATCTGCATAATTTATATCAAGGATAGATAAGTGATATTACTTATAAAACAATACGGTTCAGCGATTTCAATCTTCTTCTTGCCAATCTGGGGTGTCATCACTTTTCCATTCAGCAGAATCTTGGTAGCTTTCTTGATTTCGATACTGTTCTGATTTTTTGGTGCGATTGTAATGTCTGAGAGATTCTCTTTCTCTTGATGTCAGCGTTGCTTTTTGATTGACTAACAAGCGATCGCTCGTTCTCTTTCCACCTTTTGAGCGCGTAAAACTTTTCCATGCAGCTTTGAAGCCAACAAATACGCTACGTGTATTAATTTGAATATTTTGAGCCTGCTGTTTGGCACTGTTCAAGCTTTGATCAACTTGTTTAACAACCCCAGAAGCACTTTTCACGCCTTCACTAAGATCATCAGTCAGATCGGTGATTTCCAAGCCTGTCATACGGATCGAATCCAGAGTCGGTGGTAACTCTCGTGAGAGGGTATCAAAAAACTTTTCCGCACTACGAGCAGCACGTGCTAACTCCTGCAATGCTGGTATAGCCACCACCAAAACAGCAGTTAGACTGATAGCCACCAAAAATATAGATAGTCCCAGCCAAAACAGCGGTTCACTCACAATTATGTTGTTAATTTAGTTATCTACATGCTCAGGAAGAGAATCTGAGTCAGCCACTGTCTGAGTAGCTGTTGTTTGCACGTCTGGTGAGTTTTTCCGTTTCATTGCTTGATTTTCCCGTTGACTAGCATCGACACCAGCTGCGATCGCTTCCCGTAGTCGATCTAAAGTCTCATCCCAGTTTCTTAGCGCATTTGCAGACAGGCGATCTGCCTGAATTTGGACACTAGTTGATAAATCTTCTGCTAAGTCTGGAAGTGCATCAGCAGATTTTTTCAATAGTTTACGCGTTTCGCGTCCTGTACGCGGAGCCATAAGCAAACCAGTCAAAGCACCGATAGTTGCTCCTAGCATGACACCACCAATAAATACTCCAGAACGGTTGTTAGACATTGTACTGTTCTCTCCTTAAACACATTTTATGGGGTTTTCATACATTGCAAGCCCTGAATTATTTAACTTTTCTGCTATCAAACCGACGCCAGAATCTTTGTCCAATAAATAATATGCTAAAAATCTGCTGCAATTGTTGAATTTGCATCTCTAGCACTTGGTTTGTTTGCCTTAGATTATGAATATTCTGTCGGCTAATATCAAGAGCCTGGGGTGCTTGAGAAAATAAAGCATGGCTGCAACGTTCAGCGAGAATAAACAAATTAGTGAGCCTAGCTAGTAGCAACCGCAGTCGCCATACTCGCCAAGCAGTATACAGTAATATTAATGAGATGAGTGTGTTTATTACAACAACCACTTGAACCATTGCTTATACAATTTTGGATTTTGGATTTTGGATTTTAAATCTTGGATTGAGAAACTCTTTGCTGCATAGGAGTTCTGTAAGTCTATCTGTCGCATTCTTTTTTCTAATTGGTATTACTTTTCCAGCATCAACTAAGTTCTGATTTCATCATAGCGACAGAGCAGGATTGGGGATTGAACAACTAATCAGTTATCAAATTAAACTGTTAACTGATTCATGCCCAATCCCTTTTCCTCGTTAAGAGTTCGTTAACCCACTTCTCCCTCAGACGCCGAAAATTCACCTATACTGGCACTCTTGAGCGAAGTAGGTAAAGATTGAGAATTACCAGCGTATGGTTGAGCTAGGTTAGAACGCAACTGACGCATCAGGCTACCCATTTCCAGTGCTGACATAGCATAATCCCAGCCATGATTACTTTTTATCCCAGCCCGTTCTAAGGCTTGCTGCATGGTATCAGTTGTCAAAATACCAAAAACCACTGGTACACCAGTTTGGAAGGAAGCAGCAGCAATACCTTTGGCCACCTCAGAGGAAACATAATCAAAATGAGGTGTTTGTCCTCGAATCACAGCACCCATACAAATTATGGCGTCGTAGCGTCCCGAAAGAGCAAGTTGGCGGGCTACTACTGGGACTTCAAAACTCCCTGGAACCCAAACATAATCAACTTGAGAACCATGAGGATCAACATCGACGCCGTGGCGTTTCAAGCAATCTTGACAACCCTCTAATAGTTTGGTGGTAACTAGATCATTGAATCGTCCAATTACCAATGCAAACCGTAAAGGTTCTGTCTGCGTAAAAGTTCCCTCGAAAACTGCCATGACCGCCTCTAAATCAACTATACTCTTGCCACTATATACATTTCTTCCATAAGACAACAGGAGCAACTGAGATCAGGAGTTGGGGAGGTGGGAGGTAGGGGAGAATTTACTCTCACTTTCCTTGTCTCCCTTGTCTCCCGTATTCCCCTTGTCCTTTGTGTTGCCCCTGTTATTTTTATGCTATTTACTTACTGTGTGGGCAGTAGTTACCTAAACTACGAAAAAGCTTAGGAGTGCAACTAAAACAACTAAGCCGATCCAAGCGCCAGAGCCAAGCCACAGCAGTCTTTTGGAATCATTCCAGTTTTGCGGAGTGGCGTAAGCAACAGGAACGCCAATTACCATTGCAAAAGACACAAGTACCAGAGCTAACAAAGCAATTTGGAATATAATACTCATTTTCCCTTCTCCCAAGACAGCGAAGATTCTAGTTAAAGATAGAATATCTACAGGATTAAACCAACATTCTTCCTTATTGTTAAGCTATCAGAAATTGCAACATTTTAGTCATCTGTCCTTTGTCATTTGTCCTATGTCCTTCGTCCAATGACTACTGACTATGGATCTAATTCTTTGTCACACAACAGCTGATTTTGATGCTTTAGGGGCGGCGGTAGGACTAACACGTTTGCTTCCTGGTAGCAAAATTGTGTTAACTGGCGGCGCTCACCCACCAGTGCGAGATTTTTTGGCGCTGCATCGAGATGAGTATCAGTTAATTGAACGGCGTTCTGTGAATCCGAAAAAAATTCGTTCTCTGACTGTAGTAGATACTCAAGATCGCGATCGCCTGGGCAAAGCAGCAGAATGGTTAGATTTACCCCATATTAAAGAAATCATAGTTTATGACCATCACCTCGAACAACATGGTGATATCCCTGCTACAAAATTACACATTGCGCCTGTAGGAGCTACCACAACTTTAATTGTGGAAGAATTGCAAAAACAGCAAATTTCCCTCTCAACAGCAGAAGCAACTGCTATGGCGTTGGGTATCCATGTTGATACAGGTTCGCTTACCTATGACCACACCACACCACAGGATGCTCTCGCCTTGGCTTGGTTGATGCAGCAAGGAGCAAGTTTATCGGTAGTTGCTGAGTATGTAGAACCTGGTTTGTCTCCCCAATTGCAGCAGTTATTATCAGAAGCACTTGAGGATTTGCAATATTTACGCATCCGGGGATATACCGTAGCTTGGGTAACGTTAGTAACCGATAGTTATGTACCAGGTTTATCGAGTCTAGCCTCCCAATTAATGGAGTTGACAGAAATAGATGCTTTATTGTTAGCAAATAAATATGGTATGGGAGAAGGCGATTCACGCTTGACAGTAATCGGGCGATCGCGAATTCCTGAAGTCAACCTCAATCAAATTTTTCAACCATTGGGTGGTGGTGGACATTCCCAAGCAACATCACTGAATTTGCGGGGTGTAAATTGTCGAAAAATACTCAACCAATTATTGGAAGGGTTAAAAGCGCAGATTCCCTATCCACCGACAGCACGAGATTTGATGTCATCGCCAGTTCGTACCATTCGCCCAGATACCACAATTGAGGAAGCACAGCGAATTTTGTTACGCTACGGACACTCTGGTTTATCTGTAGTTGATACCCAAGGTAAGTTATTGGGTATTATCTCCCGTCGAGATATTGATATTGCTTTGCATCATGGCTTTAGTCATGCACCCGTTAAAGGTTACATGACAATTAATCTTAAAACGATAACTCCTCATACCACCCTGCCAGAAATTGAGTCATTAATGGTGACTTATGATATTGGACGGTTGCCTGTGTTAGAAAATGGACAATTGGTAGGTATAGTCACCCGCACTGATGTTTTGCGGGAGTTGCATCAGCAAAATGATAGCGAGAAGGGGAGAGGCAAAGAAAGGGGAAGAGAAGGAGAAGATAATGTTGAGATTCCGACATTGGGAGAATTGTGCGATCGCCTCAATCCCAAACTTTGGGAACTACTCACCAAAGCATCCGCCCAAGCCAAACAACGGGGTTGGCATTTATATTTAGTAGGAGGAGCAGTACGCGACTTGCTACTAGCAAAAGAAGCATCTGGTAGTTTGTTAATCAAAGATATTGACTTAGTAGTCGATGGCTTTGATAAAGCCGCCGATGTCGGCGCAGGTGTAGAATTAGCAAAAGCACTCCAGCAAATTTACCCAGCAGCACGATTAGAAATTCATGGTGCTTTTCAAACTGCGGCCTTACTTTGGCACAAAGATCCACAATTAAATTCTTTGTGGGTAGATATTGCTACTGCTAGAACAGAATTTTATCCTTACCCAGCTGCAAACCCCGAAGTCGAAGCTAGTTCAATTCGCCAAGATTTGTATCGGCGTGATTTTACCATTAATGCTTTAGCACTGCGACTGACTCCTCCCCATGCAGGGAAACTCCTGGATTTTTTTGGTGGTTTGCTAGATTTACAAGCAAAGCAAGTTCGTGTTTTACACGCTAACAGTTTTATTGAAGATCCCACCCGCATTTATCGCGGTGTACGCTTTGCTGTGCGCTTTGGATTTAAAATTGAATCGCAAACAGAAGAATATATCCGTTATGCGATCAACAGTGGTGTTTACGATCGCACCACAAAAGAAAATCATAAAACACCTGCACTGCAAACCCGCCTCAAAACAGAATTAAAGCACATTTTAGAAGCATCCTATTGGCAAGCAGCTTTGCAATTACTTGGAGATTTAGGAGCATTACAGTGTATTCATCCGAGTCTCAAAAACTTAGATGCAGAATTATTGCGCCAATTACGATTACTAGAACGCTGTTTACACAAGTTTGATTTTGAAGAAACTCTGCTGACTCACTGGCAAATGCGCTTAGAAGTGATTATCGCTCACCTTGTCCCACAATATCGAGCGAAAGTGGCTAAAAATCTGCAACTACAAGAAGATAGCATTGAACGCTTGGAGAAATTAGCCCAAGTACAAGCACAGGTGAAAGATGCTTTACCCACTTGTCAGCTTCCTAGTCAGGTAGTAAAATTGCTGCGATCCTATGATTTACCCACGTTGATTTTAGTTGCTTTACACAGTTCACGCCCAATTAGAACACAAATATGGCATTATTTAACAGTTTGGGCAGATATTCAACCAATATTAAATGGAAATGACTTAAAGAAACTTGGTTACAAACCAGGACCACAATATCGACAAATGCTAGATGATTTACTAGCTGCGACATTGGATGGGAAGATTTGCGATCGCACTGACGCAGAAGAATTTTTAAATATAAATTACACCTTATAAATAACTCTTATCAAAATTTGATTCTCATCTCTATTGAGATTTTTGTTTCTTCTGATTAAATAAACCAGACATACTCAAACCTGTAACTACCAACCCAATAATTCCTAAGCCATTCAACATCGGATAGATTGCTTGAAGATGAAATATTTCGCCTGTATGAATGCTTAAAATAAATCCAGATGAAAACCCTGTGTCAATCGGCCACTCTCTGACAACAGTTGCTAACATTCCTGTTAGCGCAGTTAAAATCAATGGCAAAGCAATAATAAGCGCGAGAGTGCGATGGTACTTACGAAATAAACGTTTCATACTAGTTATTGAGAAAAAAGTTAACTAACAAAATTTAATATAATCGCAAAAATAAGCCTTATTAAATATTAACTTAAAATTTGTGTTTAAAAATTGAGATTTGTTCACAAAAACTCAAAATATAGCAATCCGTGTAGGAGTTGTGAATCTTGAGAGGGTCAGATCCCCGACAACTTCTGTAAAGTTCGGGATCTTGTTATTTATGAATGATTTAGGAATGCTAGATAAAAAACTCAATGTCAAGAACTGGGAAAGAAAGTAGAAATCTTAGTAAAAATTTTAGTTCTTTGGCACTTTTTTAGCCTTATAGTCTTAATACTTCAATCAGGTACTGTCTGGTGATGATGCTTTCTAAAGGTGAGGTGATATTTTTACCTATTACCTGATCACTAATACTAAGTACCGAATTACCAATACCTATAACACTTCTGCTAAGGAGTTTTTTATGAACCGTTTTAATCAAGTTTTGCTGATTAGTGCAATTAGTATGTTGACCTTAGTCGGATGCAAGAATGGTGAACAATCCGCCACGCAGACATCACCTTCAGCAACTGCTACACCCGCGAGTGCTACATCTGAGAAAACAGCTACTACTACTGTCAAAGACGATAACTTTAAAGGATTGTTAGCAGTTGTCTCCAATACCCAAACAGCCGTTAAAGCTGGGGATTTTACTAAAGCTAAACAAGAGTTTGGCAAATTTGAGGATTATTGGTCAAAGGTTGAGGATGGAGTGAAAAAGAAATCTTCCAAAACCTACAATACAATTGAAGATGAGGCGGATAAAATTCAAGGAGATTTGAAAACCTCCGCACCAAATAAAGATAAAGTGCTAGCAGCATTACAATCTCTGAATAAAGATATTAATAGTGTTGCTAAACCTTAAAAGTCAACAAGTACTCTGCGTCCCAAGCTATCATTACAAAGAATAGTTTTCTTAGTGTCTTAGAGGTTGTTTTAAAACCTACCTTCTGCACCCTAAATGTCACACTACGAATTTTGGACGTTTGAGGATTTGGGGATGGCGATCGCCATCCCCAGTTTATCGATTTTTGTATAAAACATAGCTTTTATCGTTTGTAAAAAACCGAAAAAACCGATTGTGACGCCACAACCAAAAAACTTAAAAAGCAGGCTTTTAGCCTGCTTTAATTATTTCTAAAACTTGTAACTTAAAACTTGTATCACTCCATTCTCCGGTAAATTACTGGAACTAACAATAATTTTGTCGCTATCGCTACGACGCACAGTCATCCCATTCATCACCGTTAAAAAATTATCTAAAGGAGAAATATCGCAACTAGCTTCATCAGCTGCTTGGGTACGGTAATGGGTAGGAATAATCAACTTAGGATTGATCGTCTGAATTGCTTGCTTTGCTTCTTCGGCATTATAAGCTTTTGCACCGCCGCCTACAGGTACTAGTGCCACATCGGGACGACCAATGAGGATTTTTTGTTCGATGGAAATAGGTGCAGCAGCCCCCCCTAAGTGCAGGATATTAATTCCTGCTTGCTGCCATTGCCAAGCAGCATTTGTACCGAATTGCTTCCCACCTTTGCGATCGTGGGGGATAGCAATTCCTTGAAACTTAATACCTTTGAACTCGTAAGCACCGGGTTCGTAGATTAACTTCGGATTTCCCGGTAGATCTTCAACTGCACCTTCATCCAACAATTGACTGCTTACCAGTACTAAATCTGCTGCCACTTTCGGTGGACGATACTTAGCGGTACAACCAACTGTCCGAAATGGGTTGACAAGAATTTTCGTACCGCCACCTGTAAACAGAAAGCAAGTATGACCCAACCATTGAATTGATAATGAACCGCTAGATTGGGCGTTAGCTTGAAAGTGAGAACCCAAGCTAGTAACCAAAGTTGTTACCAAACCTGCCCCAGCATAGCCCATTAATTGCCGTCGTTTCATTCTCTTGTTTTCATCTGTAATTTACAAAGAAAGTTTCGCAGTAACTGCTTGCCTGAAGATGTCAGAACACTCTCTGGGTGAAATTGGACGCCTTCTATATGAGGATAGTTCCGGTGTCGTACCCCCATAATTGTGCCATCTTCTACCCAAGCGGTGATTTCTAATACATCTGGACAGGTGTCGCGCTCGATTACCAGGCTATGATACCGGGTAGCAACAATTGGGTTTTCTAATCCTTGGAAAACCCCAACTCCTGTATGAGACACTTGGGAGGTTTTGCCGTGCATTAACTCTGGTGCCGAAACAATATTACCACCGAACACTTGACCAATACTTTGATGACCCAAACAAACCCCTAAGATTGGTAAGTCAGTTCCTAGTTTTTGAATTAAATCTAGGGAAATACCCGCATCATCTGGGCGACCAGGGCCGGGAGAAATTACTACTCCATCTGGCTTTAAGGCATTAATCTCATCAAGGGTAATCTTATCGTTACGAAATACTTTGATATCTGCCGCTACAGGAAATTCTGTTGCCAGTTCTCCCAAATATTGCACCAGATTGTAGGTAAAGCTGTCGTAATTGTCAATAACGAGAAGCACTGTGATTCAACTCCAGTTCTCAACCACTGCATACCATTTTGGTTGATTGTTACAGATTTTGTGTCGCTATGATCCAGTTAATTGTTGGTTCTAAAAATCTCAAACAACAAATTAAATTTCTAAACAGCTGACAAAATCAAAGCTAACAAGGGAGGAAATAAAAGTGCGATCGCTACCAAAACTGCCACACAAGCCGAAATCAGCACAGCACCAGCAGCACAATCTTTGGCAATTTTTGCGAGTTCATGGTAGGTCTGCTTGACTGTTAAATCCACTACCGATTCAATTGCTGTATTTAGTAACTCTAACGCTAAAACTAAGCCACTAGTTATACTAATAACTGCGATTTCCACTGCCTTTAATCGTAAAAAAATACTCAATCCCAGCGCTACTACGCAGATAACAACATGAATACGAAAATTGCGTTGAGTTTGAAAAGCATAACTTATCCCACACCAAGCATACTTAAAACTCACAAATAGATTAGCAGCAACTTGCCAAGAGAATTCTCGCTTTTTGGTAACAACTTTTTCTAAGTGGTTTGAAGTTGGTGGTGGTGAGACTGGTTGAGACATAGTTGAAAAAATACAGCAGCAGGGTGGATGAACTGGGAATATGTGCCGATTTTAATAATTCATCGATAATTATGCCAATTTTCTACCGATCATTATATTAATAACAATAAATAAGTTGCATCTTAAATAAACATGCAACTCCTAAAATTCTATGTCAAGAGAAATACCGATGAAATTCAGTAATATTACTTGCTGTTTTAGCATTCTTTCTAAACTTTCTTCATCCGGATGATCCCAGCCCAGCAGATGTAACAACCCGTGGCTTGCTAACCAAGCTAATTCGGTTAACAAAGTATGTCCTTGCTTTTGAGCTTGCTGGTGTGCGGTATCAACAGAAATAACAATATCACCAAGGTATAAAGGCATAGAAGCTAGCATTTCACTTGGGACAGGAGAGTTTACCTCTAATGCGGCAAACGATAAAACATCTGTAGGTTTGTCTTGATGACGATACTGGGCGTTTAATTCCTGAATTTCCGAGTCATTGGTTAAACGCAACCCGATTTCATAATTTGCCGCAGGTGGAATATTTGGTTGTAATTTTTCTAACCAGCAATTAAACCAATTTTCCCATGTTTGAGCAGTGATTGGAGTATAGGTATCCCCAATATTGATACTTTTTGCTTGCGAAGATTCACATAGATAATCCTCTACATATACTTCAACTTGCACCAGCCAAAAAATCTCCTGTAGTGAAATTGATAGTTTATGATCAGCGAGTTAGATAAGCAAGACCAATAAACAAAGCTAATAGCCCGACAGTAGTCAACAGAAAGTGCTTGAGGGAAGTAACTCGCTTTTGCACCATATTTCGCATCGCGAGTTTCACATAGCTAGGTTGACGTTCATCAGAAGGAGAATTGCTCATAATAATTTGATGACAAATCTTCTTTCAATGTAACAGTTTGTCAAAGCGGAGTCCAAAATCAAAGGGAACGGGGATAAGGGAGATAAGGCAGACAAGGAAGACAAGGAAGACAAGGAGAAGACAAAAAAGACAAGGGAGAGAATAAACACCAATAAGTAGGTAGGTGTAATTAAAGATAAAATAAAACCTCACCCTGCCTCCGGCTTCCCTCTCCTTACTAAGGAGAGGGATTGAGGGTGAGGTTTTATATTTAATTTGACCCACTTACTTAATGCCCAATAGCTGTGTTCCCTATTCCCTGTTCCCTTTTTTCCCTTTTAACTAAATAAATTACACTGTCGCTTCTACTAGCTGATTTTCTTGCCGCAGATAAGCTTGGATGAAAGTATCTAGTTCGCCATTCATAATGTCGGCGATCGCAGTCGTTTCGACGTTGGTACGTAAATCTTTTACCATTTGGTAAGGATGAAAAACGTAGTTACGAATCTGGTTTCCCCAAGAAGCTTCGACCATATCACCACGAATTTCGGCAATTTCTTTAGCATGTTGTTCTTGGGCAATGACTAGCAATTTCGCTTTCAAACGAGCGAGGGCTTTTTCTTTGTTTTGCAATTGGCTGCGTTCTTCTGTACAACGCACTGCAATCCCTGTGGGAAGATGAGTAACGCGTACAGCAGTTTCTACCTTGTTGACATTCTGTCCACCTTTTCCACCAGACCGAGATGTAGTAATTTCTAGGTCTTTTTCAGGAATCTCCAATTGCACCGAGTTATCGAGTTGAGGCATTACTTCCACCCCAGCGAAACTGGTTTGGCGCTTACCATTAGCATTAAAAGGTGAAATTCGTACTAAGCGATGAGTGCCTGTTTCAGACCGCAAGTACCCATAGGCATAGCGTCCAGTAATCTCTATGGTGGCTGATTTTATACCTGCTTCGTCACCTTCGGATTCATCTGTTAAATTTACCTTGTAACCCTGAATTTCTGCCCAACGGGTATACATCCGCAGTAGCATTTCTGCCCAGTCTTGAGCATCAGTACCACCAGCACCAGCGTTAATAGTCAGAACCGCCCCTTTGTCATCATAAGGGCCAGAGAGTAACTGCTGTAACTCCCACTGGTCAAGCTCTTTGTTGAGTTTTGTGACAGTAGTTTCTGCTTCTTGTAGAAGTGCTTCATCCGTTTCTAACTCCAAAAGCTCTAATACTGCTTTGGTGTCTTCGATGCTACTTTGCCAATGTTGGTACTGCTGAAGATGTGCTTTTAGATCATTAAGTTCTTGCAGCGTTCCTTGGGCTTGTATTTGATCATCCCAAAATTCTGGCTGGGCTGCAATTTGTTCTAAATCTTGAATTTTAGCTGTGAGTGCAGGAATGTCAAAGATAGTCCTGAGTTTTACCCAGGCGATCGCACAACGTTTCAATTTCGCGTTTTAGTTCTAATGCATCCATAAGTTTTTGCTAATCAGAGCGCGCTTTATATTTTAAGGGTAGATTTACACTCTCGTGTCAATAGACATTGCTATTTATTTTATTGGTATTTCTAATTTTATCTATAAAACAACATTCCTTGATATGTTCGTAATTTAGCGTGTACACAGGCTAAAATCTTTCAAAACTGATAATACCAATCTCAAGATTCTGGCTCCCAACACTGCAACAGGCGCAACTTAATCCCCGATCCCTAAAATTATGATTAATCAACAATACGAATTAACTATTGGTTGGCTGTATCCGACGCTGATGAGTACCTATGGCGATCGCGGTAATGTTATCGTCTTAGAACGCCGTTGTCAGTGGCGGGGATATAATGTCAAGGTTTTGCCCTTAGATCAAAATGCGACAGCAGATGATATCAAATCTGTAGATTTAATCGTGGGTGGTGGCGCCCAAGATCGTCAGCAAGAAATTGTCATGCGTGATTTGCAAGGTGCGAAAGCAGAAGCAATGCGCGAAAAAATTGAAAATGGTATTCCTGGTGTTTTTACCTGTGGTTCGCCTCAACTGTTGGGACACTACTATGAACCAGGATTTGGACAACGTATTCAGGGTTTAGGCATATTGGATATAGTCTCAGTGCATCCCGGCGAAAATGTCCGGCGCTGTATTGGTAACTTAGTTGTAGAAGTCACTGCTACTCGTCTTGCGCGAGATCTCCAAGAAATGACAGGTAGCAAACCATACCTTATTGGATTTGAAAATCATGGCGGACGTACTAAATTAGGCCAAGTCGAAGCCCTCGGACGTGTGGTGCATGGCTTGGGCAACAATGGCGAGGATGGCACAGAAGGTATATTTTATCAGAATGCGATCGCTACCTATTCCCACGGGCCTCTGTTACCAAAAAATCCCTTTGTGGCAGATTGGTTAATTCAAACTGCACTGAGACTGAAATATCAACAGCCTATTACTCTATCACCTATAGATGACACCTTGGCAATCCAAGGACGACAAGCAATGTTTAAGCGATTGCAAGTAGATTTGGCAACACCTACAAAAGTTTAACGGCGTGTTGTTTCATGTTTTTAGCCCGCAAGCCCGTAGTTTACTTGCGGGCTAATAAAGCAAGTCTACTATTAAGTTTTTAATTTACCTTAGTTTTCTCTATCTAAAGCAATAAGGCTAGAGCAAAGCTAGCTTATCCTGAAGGCTACTCACACAGAAAATAATATGGTCACGGATAGCCCGCTCATAGAGTATAGTCTGCTTTGTTCGTATTCCTACAGGCTGATATATCAACTTAATTTCGGGAAAGTCGCACCAATACATCAAAAAAATGTCTTTGGCAGGAGTAGTAATTTCATAATTATTTTCTTGTTTCTTTTTCTTAAGCCTACAATTATTTAGTTGTAACTTTTGTCTAAATAATTTTTCAAATTCTGGAATTAGCTCTGAAGCGGTTATCATACTTTATACACGTTAAAACGTGTTATTTACGCAAAGAATATATGCAGATGCTACTGAGTATAACACTTTCGCTTACCTACCATCATAAGTTATTGTATTAGTTAGTGTTTTTTTGATAACTGAGGTTATTTTCTCTTACCTCAATTGATATTTAGTTATTGATAACAACTATCAAACTGGGAGTTGGCGAGCGATAATTTAACTCATTTCCGTCCCTTCTCTAACCAAGAAAATCAGTACGAGTTGTACCAAAGCTCAACTGATCGCCATAGTCAAAAAGCAGCAACAGAGGGGGTGATATTGTGGGTTAGTGTTAAGATCAATAACATTCGGTTCTAGTGGGGAGCAGTCACTAGAGGTAACGGGGAAAGTTCGGTGTAAATCCGGCGCTGTCCCGCAACTGTGAACTTAACAAAAGTAAGTCAGGATGCCCGCCGAAATTGATTTCACTTGTAAAATATCTGCGAGGTACAGATGACCACAGCTACAAATACTTCTGCAATTTCTACACAGAACAATACTCAGCAACCCTCTCATACTCTATTTGTGTGTAAGACTTGTGCTAGCGTCTGGCAAGATGGTAAACGAGTTGGTGAAAGTGGTGGACAAAAGTTATTAAAGCAACTTCAGGAATTAGCTCAAGATTGGCATCTCAAAGATGATTTTCCGATTCAAGAAGTAGAATGCATGAGTGCTTGTAGTCATTCTTGTGTAGTTGCTTTCGCTGGTTCTGGAAAACTAACTTATATGTTCGGAGATTTACCAGTAGATGATAGTGCGGCTGCTATTCTCGAATGTGCCAGCAAATATTATGATAAACCAGATGGTTTGTTACCTTGGTCAGAACGTCCCGAACCTCTCAAGAAAGGTATTTTAGCAAAGATTCCTTCGTTGTCTTGAAGTAAATCAAGTTTTTGAGTTTTAAATCAAGTTTTTGAGTTTTAAATCAAATTTTTGAGTTTTAAATCAAGTTTTTGAGTTTTAAATCAAGTTTTTGAGTTTTAAATCAAGTTTTTGAGTTTTAAATCAAGTTTTTGAGTTTTAAATCAAGTTTGTGAGTTGTAAATCAAGTTTCACTAGGATGCGTTCCAATACTCCTTCGAGAAGACAAATCTATTGACATTTAAAACCTATAGAGACGTTGCACTGCAACGTCTCTACATGGCAAAATTATGCTGAAAAATCCTTAACTGAACGGTATTTATTGTCCGATCCCCTTTCCCTAATCCCCAATCCCCGATCCCCTATTCCTCCACAATCAATGTTTTAAACCGCTCATCTGTGAGAAATTTTTGAAAGCTGGAGTTAGTTTTTACTGTCTTGCGACATTCAGGATTGAGACTAATGGCTCGTTGTAAGCTTTCAAGAGACAATTCAAGATTTTCTTGCAAAGCATAACAGCAAGCTTTGTTGTAGTGAGCTTCAAAGGAATCAGGAACTAGTGCAATTGCTTTGTTAAGGCTAATTAACGCATCTTGATAAGAACCTAATTTATTGAGCGCATTACCTCGACTATACCAGGTTTGGTAATTGTGAGGTTGGATAGCTAGTGCTTTGTCGTAGCAAACTACTGCTTCTTTGTAGTCTCCCAAATTTAAGAGAACCACACCCCGGTTATACCAGGCTTCGTAATAATCAAGCTTGATAGCTAGTGCTTTCTCGTAGGAAGCTAATGCTTCTTGATATTTGCCTAAAGAGTATAGTCCATTTCCTCGGTTGTACCAGGCTTTGTAATGGTTGGGTGTGATCGCCACTGCTTTGTCAGAGGATGTCACTACTTCCTCATATAAGCCTAGAGAATATAGCGCGACACTGCGGTTGTACCAAGCTTGATCATAGTCTGGCTGAATCAGCAGCACTTTGTCGTAAGCAGCAATTGCGTCTTCGTAGTGTCCCAAAAAATACAATGCATTACCCTTGTTGTACCAAGCTTGGTAATGTTCGGGTTTGATTGCTACTACTTTTTCACAGGATGTGACTACTTCCTCGTATAATCCTAATAGGTATAGGACTACACTTCCGTTGTACCAGGCTTGGTAATAGTCGCTTTTGAGCGCCAGCGCTTGGTCGTAGGAAGCTAATGCCTCATCGTAGTTTTTTAATAAATACAATGCATTGCCCCTGTGATACCAAGCTTGGTAATGATCGCTTTTGAGTGCCAGCACTTTATCGTAGGAAGCAATTGCTTCTTGGTGGCGTCCCAAGTTTTCTAATGCTTGACATCGGCTGTAATCAGCTTGGTAATAATCTGGTTTGATCGCTAGTGCTTTGTCATAGGAGGTTACTGCTTCTTGATCACGTCCCAAAAAATACAGTGCAACGCCTCGGTTATACCAAGCTTGATCAAGATCAGATTTGATGGCAAGTGCTTGATCATAGGAATCGACTGCTTCCTCATAGCATCCCGATAAGTGTAATGCTAGGCTCCGGTTATACCAAGCTTGATAAGAGTCACTTTGTAGAACCAAGGCTTTGTCATAGGATGCAACTGCTTCTTCATAATTTCCCAAGAAGTATAGAGCAATACCTCGATAAAACCAAATCTCAGAGATTTCACACTGATATTTGAGAAGTTGCTCGAAGCAAGTTAAAGCTTCTTGGGGGTGATTTAAGTTTAGTAGTTGGCAGGCAAAATTAAAGAGTTTCCCCAGCATTTGCTGTGGGTATTTATTTGTTAGCCGCAAAACTAACTCAGATAAGGGGCTAACATATTCATCGACTTCTATTTGCCTACCTTTGGCTGCTATTTGGCGATCGCGAGGATTAAGGATAAATTCACTTTCAATCAAATCATTGAGAACTCGGCGAATCAGCCAACGATGCTGTAACTGTTGCTGGGAGTGTTCCCCCATCATTAATAAAACAGTTGGCTCTAGGATAAATCGCTCAACTGACAGATGCAATTGTTGTAGCAAATCTATGGCATCGTAAACATATTTGCTAGCTGGGTGTTTTTTGATTGCATCGGCGTAGCATGTTTCCCAAGTATCTTGACAATCATCAATGTAATTGCCAGAGGTTAAAGATAGATCTTGGTTTCTCAACCGACGGAGATTGGCGATCGCATTGATGAAAGTAGAGTCATTTTTTTGGGCGATCGCTAGATATTCTTCTTCGTTACTTTTAATGTTAATTTGCGGGACAGTATTACTTAGTAACTGAACAATTGCTGCATTTTCAGGTTTTGCTAGTTCATAAACCTGAAAACGTTGCCATTGCTGTTTTTCCCATGCAGTCCCTGAATTTACTAACTCTGTTTCATCGCGAGCAGTAGCAATTACCCGTATTTTATCCTGACCGCAAAACCGTTCATAAACTTCTAGAACTCGCCACAATTGTTGTTGCAACGGTATAGTCAAAGGAGCTAATTCGGATTGTTCTAGTCCGGGGGGTAATTTGGGGAGAGTGTAATGTATTCTCTGATTGAGATCGTCAAGTAAAAACAGCAACTTGCGATTAGCACCGATTTTTTGCAATTGTTCTTGATTTGGCTCATTGATCCATCCGTCAGATTTGAGCCAGAGAACTGTCCAACCTTCTCGGTTATAAAGTTGTGCTAATTCAACAGCTTCTCGTGTTTTCCCGATTCCTGCTTGTCCGACAATCAAAAGCCGACGAAATTCTTCTAATTTATTTTCTAATTCTCGCCGCACATTTCGATCAGATCGCCTGATCTGATAAGGAACGGAGAAATCTGCTAAGGGATCATTGGTATCTGCACCAAAAACCACAGATAATACATTTCCATTGGGTTTGATAACCTCAAAGGGAAAAATAAATGGAGGTATTTGCCTAATCCGCCTCTGTTGCATGTAACACCACACAAGTCTAACAACGGCAGTAATTTAGGGTATGAGCATCGTCGAGAGGAAGAATACTAAATAATTCACCAAAAATTTTGTTGCACTTGGGTAAAAGATAAAGGAGAATTTTGATTTTTTCTCTGTCATCTCACCCTAAATCTCCACTTTTTTGAGGAATGGAGGGTAGATTTCCCCGGTCAATATCTATCAATTTTGGCTTGGTGAAATAATAGTTAATCCTTCATGAAACTTGATAAAATCCTGAGTTGCTCACCCGAACGCTTGAAAATCTCAGCCCAAAAATATTTAATTGGCGTATTTAAATTCTCTGTTTGAAACCTGAACAAAGAGATTATCCCAAATTTGCAACTTGGCAATTTCAGTCGAGTTACACAAATTCAACCCATTGGCACGAGTTTATATAACAATACCAGGTAGAGTCTGCCTGTATAACTGCGATTTACCATCGCCAGGGATTTTTTGCACATATTGAGATGCTTCCTGAGCAAGTTCCTCAAATATTATCCCATAAATAAATAAATAAGAATATTTATAAGTATGTCGGCACAAATAAACTTAACTAGTGCTTCTCCACATTAATCTTGAGGGATTATAGATCCTCGACTTCTTTTGCAAAGTCGGGGATCTATAACTCCTCAGAAGTAATAAGACAGAGTACTAGTTTGGATTTTAAAGTTGTTGGACTCGTTGGCGACTACCAGTAGGAATCGAAGCAATCAAGTTTTGCGTATATTCTTGTTTGGGTTCGCGGTAAATTTTTTCTGCGATACCTTGTTCGACAATTTCACCGCTATTCATGACTAAAATGCGATCGCTCATAAATTTCACCACACTCAAATCGTGGGAAATGAAAATGTAAGTTAACCCAAATTCACTTTGCAATTCTTTGAGCAAATTCAGCACCTGCGCTTGTACTGATACATCCAACGCTGAAACCGATTCATCGCAAATGATAAACTTAGGATTCAAAGCCAAAGAACGAGCAATACAAATCCTTTGGCGTTGACCACCAGAAAATTGATGAGGATAGCGCTTCATTGCATCTGCACTCAAACCGACTCGTTCCAATAAATAAGCAGCGCGTTTTTGTCTTTCTTGCTTTTTATTACCAATCGAGTGAATCTGCAATGGTTCCATGATCGCGTTCCCTACCTTCATCCGAGGATCAAGAGAACTAAACGGGTTTTGAAAAACTATTTGCATTTCCCGTCGTAGTTTTTGCAACACTTCTCCTTTGAGAGTTGTGATATTGCGTCCTTCAAAGAGAATGTGACCACTCATCGGTTCAATTAAGCGTAACAAAGTTCTGCCCAAGGTAGTTTTGCCACAACCAGATTCTCCCACTAATCCCAGAGTTTCGCCTTTTTTGACATCAAAGGAAACTCCATTTACGGCCATGTGGTAACGTTTTGTACCACCAAACATACCTTTGATGGGAAAACCAACTTTGAGATCCTTGACTTGGAGTAGAAGTTGTTCGCTTTCTAAATTTGCTAATCTTTGCGCTATTTCTTCAGGTGTCATGTCTGGTGGTTCGGTGGGTTCTTTCCCCTGAATCACCAATTCTCCCGTCGTTGGTACTTCCTCGACGTTCATGTAGTCGGAAACAGTCAATAATTTGTGGGGACGACGGTTAAGTGTCGGGCGACAAGCCACCAAACCTTTAGTATAGGGATGTTGAGGATTAGCAAAAATTGTGGCCGCGTCGTCGAATTCGACAATTTTACCTCTGTACATCACTGCGACTGTATCAGCAACTTCGGCAATTAACCCTAAATCGTGGCTGATAAAAATTAAAGCCATGTCGCGACTGGCTTGTAATTCTCGCAACAAATCAATAATAGTTGCTTGCACCGTTACATCTAAAGCGGTGGTTGGTTCATCAGCAATTAATAGCAACGGGTTGCAGGAAATAGCCATTGCAATCATTATCCGTTGCAACTGACCCCCTGAAAGTTGATGAGGATAACGTTCGAGGATGGCTTCTTTGTGTTGCTGGACTAACTTGAGTAGTTTTTGTTCGTCTAAGCTGGATGAACCAAAAGATGAATTTTGCCAAGAGTCTATATACTGCTGTCGGATCTTTTCGTCGCTTGGGAGCAATTTTACTTCTTGCAGACCTGCGATCGCTTGTTGTTTTGCTTCTGCTGCGGAAATATTCTGATGTCGTAAAATTGCTTCTATCAGTTGAAACCCGATGTTATACACAGGATTAAGCGAACTCATCGGTTCTTGAAAAATCATGGCGATATCGCCACCCCGATGCAGTTGTATCTCTTTCGGAGATAAATCTATCAAATTAATGGGTTGACTATTTTCATTAGCACGAAACCAAATTTCTCCGCCTGCGATTCTTCCCGGAGACTGCAATAAACCCATCACTGCTAAAGCTGTGACTGATTTACCACTCCCCGACTCTCCTACTATCCCTAGAGTTTCACCTCGATGCAATTGAAAAGAAATTCCATCTACAGCTTTGACGACTTTGCGATCGCCAACAAATTCAACCTGTAAGTTGCGAACATCTAGGACTGTTTCTTTCATAGTGAGTCGGGGTTAAACGGGAATTGAAAATAAACAGGATCTTAACAGTTATCAGTTATCAGTTATCAGTGAGGAAAAAGGTATAAGTCCCAGAGTTGATGTATGGATGTTAACTAGCAATTGATAACTGATAACTGATTTAAAACGGTATATCGTCAACATCTGGTTCTGGATTTGGGACTGTGGGAGGATAGGAAGTACGTTCCGGTTTTGAGGTTTGAGGAACAGGTTGGGAGTAATCATCTTGGGAAGCGACACCAGCATTACTGGTTGCTGGAGTTGCTGTTGGAAGTGGTCGTTCGTAACTAGAAACTGCTTTTTGAGGAGTGGGAACTGGTGCTGAGAGTGGTGCTGCGGTTACAGGAGACTCACCCATGTTTAAATTTGCAACTAAAGGATATATTTTTTGTACTGTTAATTCAGCACGTTTTTCTTTAAAACCTTCTGGACGGTCAATGGTATGCATACCTAAACGTCCTTCTAGAAGGATGCGATCGCCAATGTGGTAATTTTGCTGAATGTCTTTAGCCATATTGCCCCAGCCTACCACTTTTAAATTTGCTGCTGGTTCACCTTCTCGCAACCCAGAAAATTGCACCAGCATTTCTGTTATTTCCAATCCATCTGGTGTAAAACGCAGTTCTGGTTCTTTAACAATTTCTGCCATCAAAATACAGCTGTTCATCAAACTTCTCCTTATAAAATAGATGTTGGGGAATCGGGGAAAGGGGATTGGGGAAAGAATATTAAATTCTGTTTGTGTTTTTTAGCATAGGAATGTCTGAATTAAAAATATTGTTAATCATAATTAATCACTAATAACTAATTACTAATAAATCTAAGTAAGCCGACAGGAATAAAATCCAGGTTGCGTGAATTTATCTGTCGCAATCATTTTTGAAATTGGTATTACCAATAACCAATGACAACCCTGACTTAATCTTGGCTTTTAAACTGTTTTAACATAAAAGCCAAGGAAGCACTGCAAACAGGATTCATGTTTGTAGTAAGCACTTTAGTGCTTGAATATTTTTGAATATTTGAGGACTAAAGTCCTGACTACAAACGAATATACCTGTCTCAATTTATGTAATCATCCACTAGGATGAGTATTTGATTCTACAATATTTTAGTACTAACGTACCACATGCGTCTTTAAGTTTTGACATGAGTAGGGAAAAGACCGTAGGCTACTAACCTCGCTGGTAGCTCTGGTAACATTACACTGATTAAAGCAGAAAGCCCACAAAGGACAGTTGCGTAGCAACGATTCCTGTCCTTTAGGTGTGGGATGCAAAGAGTGCGACCTTTAGGTGCAGTCAAGCTTTTCTAGCGAACGCCAATACCTTGACGCGCTAACAGTAAGGCAAGAACAGCACCTGCTGGGCCGCCGCCAACAATGCAACAATTTGTTGTTTGTACGTCTAAAATGTCATGGGTAGGAGTCGGCGTCTCTTGAGGAGAAGAATTTGAGGTAAGATGAGAAGCCATAACAAAATTCCCCAATGTGCTTTCTTCCAAGGTAGTGTGGCTATGATCGTAAAAGCTATTTTTTTAACTTTTCGTAGCCACAACAAACGTGTATCATGAGCGCTTAAGCCTAAGTGTACTTTGTCATTTGTTGAAAGTTATTAACGAATGACAAATGACCATTGACCATTGACCATTTTTGAAAAACTCGTGACGCAAGTAATTTTAGAAAACGTTTATAAAAGTTTTCCTCCTCGTCGAGGAGAAAATGTTACTTCTCAATCCCAACTGGTACTGAACTCTGGGGAGAAAAAGGAAGCAACTGTCTCCAAAGCTGGAGATAATGTGAATGTTTTGCGACGAATTAACCTCACTGTGGCAGATGGTGAATTTATGGTGCTGGTGGGGCCTTCTGGTTGTGGTAAAAGCACCTTGCTGCGGTTAATTGCTGGTTTGGAAGCAATGACTGGAGGCAATATTTGGGTAGGCGATCGCTTAGTTAACGATCTTCCCCCCAAAGAACGAGATATTGCCATGGTGTTTCAAAATTACGCCCTCTATCCCCATATGTCGGTGTATGACAATATTGCTTTTGGATTAAGACGGCGACAATTGGCGAATGGGGAAAATTCCAAATTTGGTGAAAATCTACTTGTAGGTGTGACAAGAAATTTACCGAAGGGACTACGTTATATTTCTCATAGAGAACGGGCAGTAAATCAACAGGTAAAATACGTTGCCCAGTTATTACAAATTGAAGGACTGTTAAATCGTTTACCCAAACAATTATCTGGGGGACAAAGACAACGGGTAGCGTTAGGAAGGGCGATCGCACGCAATCCACAAGTTTTTCTCATGGATGAACCACTTTCTAACCTAGATGCTAAACTGCGCGCCGAAACCCGCGCCCAAATTGTCAAATTGCAACGCCAGCTAGGGACAACAACAATTTACGTTACCCATGATCAAACAGAAGCGATGACAATGGGCGATCGCATTACAATTCTCAATCAAGGTCAAATTCAACAAGTTGCCCAACCGTTAGAACTGTATAATCGTCCGGCGAATCTATTTGTAGCTGAATTCATTGGTTCACCCCCAATGAATTTTATTCCAGTCCAATTTCATGCGCCTTTACTAATTACTAACGGTGATTTTCGCCTCACCCTATCCGAATTTTGGGGTAATGCTTTAAAAAAATACGACGGACGCACTCTAATTTTAGGTATCCGTCCAGAACATTTTATTTTGAGTGTCCCGGCTACCAAAAATCTACCCGTACAAGTCGAATTAGTAGAAAACCTTGGCAACGATAGTTATTTATCTACAAAACTTATCGGTTCTAGTTTCCAACAACCTGTGACTACCTCTGGCAATTCTTTGCAAGTGCGAGTCCCACCAGAAAGGATAGTACACGTCGGCGAACAACTATGGTTATCCCTAACAGCAGAAAAACTCCACTTTTTTGATCCAGAAACAGAATTGGCAATATTTCCTTGAATCATGAAACATTTTTGATATCGTCACAGGCATAAATCATGCCTAAATTTATCTCATTAATTGGCTATTTCTTGTAAACATCTTTACGATGCCCAATTTTAACAATTTTGACTATTAGTAAATCATCTTTGACCTCGTACAAAATACGATATTTGCCTACACGAACACGGTAAGTATCTTCACTGTCTTCTAACTTTACAACTCCATCAGGACGTGGATTTTCTGCTAACTCTTGAATCTTCTCCTCAATTCGTAGTTTGATATCTTCAGGGATCTTTTTTAATTGTTTAGCTGCCCTACTTGTAATTTCGACTTGATAAATCACGCGGTTTCTCGTTTGTATTGTTCCCAAGAAATAGTAGTATCATTTTTTGCCGCATGAATATCTCGAAGATCCTCTTCATCTTCGCTTTTACGAATTTTTAATAACTCTAAAACATCTTCTAAAGTATCTTCATAAGCCTGTTCCAATTCCTCGTAAATTGCTTTGAGTAGCGCTTGTCTAGTTTTTGTAGTTTCCATTTGTCACCTCATAAATTTTTTTACATTAATTATCCTCTATGCCAGCGCGTACCCTCACGGCTATCGATTAAAGTAATACCTTGGGCTTGTAATTCGTCGCGGATGCGATCGGCTTCGGCAAAATTTTTCGCTTTTCTGGCTTGTTGCCGTTTTTGAATTAACTCCTCGATTTCTGCTTCAGTAATACCTGATCCTTGGGTTGTTTCTTCTGTAACTTTGGCTTCTAAACCTAAAACCCCAGCTAAGGTAACAAGAGTCTGCCATTGTTTCGCTAATTCTTGCGGTGGTGTTTCGGTTTTACCTTCATGCACCAATAGATTTCCTTCCCGCCGTAATTCTTTGGCGAGTTCAAATAGTACTGCTAGGCTTCCAGAGAAATTAAAGTCATCATCTCCTGATTCTTCAAATCGTTTGATGATTTCTTTCTCTAAGTGATTTACGTTATCGTCCAAGCCAATTTTTTGACCGTGTTCGTAGCCAAAGAGTAAACCTTCTTTGAGGGTTTTCCAACTACTTTCAGCAGTGGCGATCGCTTCATCGGTAAAATCTAGTGGTCTGCGATAGTGGGCTTGCAAAACAAAGTAGCGCACCGCCATTGGATCAACTGGACGATCTAATAATTCTCGAATGGTAGTAAAGTTGCCCAGAGACTTGGACATTTTTTTACCATCTACCATTACCATGCCGTTATGCATCCAGTAGTGTGCTAGAGGTTTATTAATAGCGCCTTCTGATTGGGCTATTTCATTTTCATGGTGAGGGAAAATTAAATCACCACCGCCGCCGTGAATATCGATTGTTTCACCCAGTTGCGATCTAATCATCGCTGAACATTCAATGTGCCATCCCGGACGACCTTTACCCCAAGGTGAGTCCCAAGTCGGTTCTCCAGGTCTAGCGGCTTTCCATAAAGCAAAATCAAAGGGGTGTTGTTTTTTACTTTCCTGGTCTTCTGTATCTACTCTGCCACTAGCACCAGCTTGCATCTGTTCTAGTTCTCGGCCTGATAGCTTGCCGTAAGTAGGAAAACGCTCAATTTTGTAGTAAACGTCACCACCAGCCGCATAAGCGTAATCTTTTGCTACTAAAGCTTGAATCATGGTATGGATTTCGGGAATATGTTCCGTTGCACGAGGATATTCATCCGCATCCATGACGTTTAAACGACGGATATCTTCAAAATAAGCATCTATAAAACGATGTGACACCGCTTCCATCGTTGTACCTTGTTCTCTGGCACGGTTGAGAATCTTATCGTCAATATCGGTAAAATTCTGGATGTAACGCACTTGATAACCGCGCCATTGCAGATAACGACGTATAGTATCCCAAACTATGTAGGAACGAGCATGACCCAAATGGCAATAGTCATACACAGTCACGCCACAGCAATACATCTTAACTTTTCCAGGCTCAATTGTTTCCAAAGGTTCTTGGCGACGAGTGAGTGTATTGTAAACAGTTAGGGTCATAACACAGTAATACTTAATTGAGATACGCAATAATAGGTTAAAGCAATTGGGACGTTGATCCAGCATCCCTATGCTAGTGTTTTATGGACTCTCTACGCTACATTCTCTAGTTTGACTCATTTGATGACAGTGTTATGCAAGCAGCTACTTCTGAATCCCATGCAATGGAAGCCTCAAAACAAGGATTACCAGTAACAATTATTACTGGTTTTCTTGGTAGTGGCAAAACAACTTTACTAAATCATATCCTGAGCAATCAGCAGGGTTTAAAAACTGCTGTTTTAGTGAATGAATTCGGCGAAATTGGCATCGACAACGAGTTAATTATCTCTACCGACGATGATAATAATATGGTGGAGTTAAGTAATGGTTGTATATGTTGCACCATTAATAATGATTTGGTTGATGCCGTTTACAAAGTTTTAGAACGTCAAGAAAACATAGATTATCTAGTTGTAGAAACAACTGGACTTGCAGATCCGCTACCAGTTGCTTTAACATTTCTTGGCACAGAATTACGAGATTTAACTCGTCTGGATTCGATTATCACTGTTGTAGATGCGGCAAATTATAGCCTAGATTTATTTAATTCTCAGGCAGCTTATAGTCAAATTGCCTATGGTGATGTGATTCTGTTGAATAAGACAGATTTGGTTTCTCAAACAGAATTAGAAACACTAGAAACTAAAATTCGTGAGGTTAAAGAAGGTGCGAGAATTATTCGTACTAACAAAGCACAAGTACCATTACCTTTAATTCTGAGTGTTGGTCTGTTTGAGACAGACAAGTATTTTGATACCATCGAAGCTCATACTCACGAACATCATGATCATGATCATGATCATTCCGAATGCGGTCATGACCACCACGACCATGATCATGACCATTCAGAATGTGGTCACGACCATCATGACCATGATCATGATCACCATCATCATTCCAATCATTTGGAAAACGATGGCTTCACCTCACTATCTTTTGAGAGTGAAAAACCGTTTGCAATCAGGAAGTTTCAGTATTTCTTAGATAACCAACTTCCTGAGAACATTTTTCGTGCTAAAGGGATTATGTGGTTTGAGGAAAGTCCCAAACGACATATTTTTCATCTTTGTGGTAAACGCTTTACTCTAGATGACGACGAGTGGAAAGGTGAAAAGAAAAATCAGTTGGTACTAATTGGCCAAAATCTAGATCATGAAAAGTTGCGAGAACAATTAGAATACTGTTTATGTATTCCTTCTACAACTCGCGGTAAAGGGTTTGGGAAGTAGTCATTGGTCATTGGCCATTGGTCATTGGTCATTAGTCCAATGACTAATGACCAATGACCAATGGAGTAAGGGAACTTTTAATTAGTTTTTCTTTATTCTTGTGATTCTTCAGACTCTGAAATCTCTAACTGTTGCAACTGTTCTACTGATAAACCTGTCAACTTTGTTACCATATCTGTTGACATCCCCTCTTTGAGGAGGTTGACAGCAACGCGCTGAATTCCTTCTTGAATCCCTTCAGCTCGACCTTCAGCGCGACCTTCGTCAATTAAAGCCTGATAAGTTACTGACTCTTGCATAAGTTCTTTTCGCAGCAACTGTTGAATTGTGTCTTTATTTAATACTAACCCAGCCAGGATGAATGTTGATGCTGCAATATTACTTTGTGTACGTTGATCCTTAATAGTAGAAATTACTTGAGCAACTTGTCTAAGTGTTTCAGTACGGTCATTTGTCTGACTCAAGACTGCAAAAGGTAATAAACCTGTAAATTTCAGGAACACACTGGTTGGTTGTTCCCATAAGCGAATGATATCAAACTCGTGATGAGTTTTTTCTAAGGTAAATGTATTTTGTTGTACTAGGTCAGAAGTAGTTTTTTGAAGATAAATTACGACTTGATTCATGCGTTTCTTGGGAAAACGCCGATACACACGCAGTCGATAATCTGTCATCCGAAAGGGAATTTCGGTTTTGGGTTGAGTTTGAAATTCCAAATGAAGTACAACTTGATCAGATTGGAGTAATATTAGTGCGTCGGCACGAATCGGTTCAAGAGACAGTTCTGAGGGACTTAACTCGGTGAGGGTTACTCGTTCTCCTAGTAGCCAACTGGCAAAATCACTTGAGAAAGTTTCAGCAAGGAATTTACACAGGTTATCGAACATGAATAAATCTAAAGTGAAAGTAAAAAATAAAGAATACAGTACTAAGAACATTTAAGACTTCAGTTTTAGAAATAAATGCGCGTTGTCATCCAACGAGTTAAATCATCTCAAGTCACAGTTAATGGTGAAATTGTCGGCAAAATTGGACAAGGACTAAATTTGCTTGTCGGTATTGCTGAGACTGATACTGATGCCGAAGTTGACTGGATGGTACGTAAATGTTTGGAATTACGACTGTTTCCTGGCCAAGAAGGCGGCGACAGATGGCAAAAATCTGTACAAGAGATTGGTGGTGAGTTACTGGTAGTCAGTCAGTTTACACTTTATGGGGATTGTCGCAAAGGGCGACGACCTTCTTTTGACCGTTCCGCGACTCCTAAAACTGCTGAACATTTATATAACTGTTTTGTTGGTAAGTTACGCGAGAGTGGTTTAAGGGTCGAAACTGGCAAATTTGGGGCAATGATGCGAGTTGCTATTGAAAATGATGGCCCTGTAACCTTAATACTAGAGAAATAAAATACATAAGTATTTACACATAGACAATCAATCTCATTATTCTCTAGACTGATTGGTACTAAAAGATGAGAAAATATTAATTTAAACATCACAAAAGTTTAAATTCACTCATCATGGCAAAAATTCAATTTTCTAAAGGTATTGACGAAGACGTGATTCCAGAAGTTCGTTTGACGCGATCGCGGACTGGTGATAGTGGTACTGCAACGTTTATTTTTCAAAATCCAAAAGCATTAGATAGTAATAACACCGAAGAAATCACTGGCATGTATATGATTGACGAAGAAGGGGAAATTGTCACCCGTGAAGTCAAAGGTAAATTTATCAACGGTAAACCAGAAGCTTTGGAAGCTCTTTACCTGATGAAATCTAAAGAAGAATGGGAGCGCTTTATGCGGTTTATGCAAAGATATGCAGAAGAAAATGACTTGGGATTTAATCAATCTTAAGCAATCATTGGTCATTAGTCATTAGTTATAGATCAAAGGACAAATGACAAATGACCAATGACAAAGGACAAATGACCAATGACTAATATCCCTCATTCAGATTCTCAAGTGTTGACGGTAACTTGCGCTGTAGTTACCGTTAGCGATACGCGTTCCGAATCAACCGATAAAAGTGGTCAGCTAATTCAACAATTACTTCGCGATGCTCATCATACAGTCGGAGCTTATACGATTATTAAAGATGAACCAGCCCAAATTCAAACAGAGTTAGAACGGCTGGGGAAGAATTCTGATTTAGATGCTGTAATTTTTAATGGTGGCACAGGTATTGCACCAAGAGACACTACCTATGATGCCATAGAAAAGCTATTAGAAAAAACTTTGCCTGGATTTGGCGAGTTGTTCCGCTTTTTAAGTTATCAAGAAATTGGTTCGCGAGCGATCGCATCTCGTGCTGTTGCTGGTGTTTATCAAAGTAAGTTAATCTTTTCTGTTCCTGGTTCTAGCAATGCAGTACGATTAGCGATGGAAAAATTGATTTTACCAGAACTTAGCCATTTGGTGAGTTTGTTACGGTGACTAGGGATTAGGGATTGGGGATTGGAATTTTATGTCCTGATTGTAGGTTTTTCCCGTGAGTTTGCTGGAACAAAAACTTATGATGTTTGGCGATTGTGAGTTTCATCACGCACGTTTTTAGTTATTTTTGTTAAGGGAGTAAGTGAATAAATTTTGTTAGTAGAACGAATAATTAAATGGCTCGTACCCCAAAATTAACTTTTGATCGTGGCACACTAATTTTACATCCACCACCGCGTGGCAAAGCTTGGACTGATTACGCTGTATGGGATGATAGAGTTGAAAAGTTCCGCATTCCGGCGATGAGATATCGTTCTTTAGTGGAAGCATTACAAGCTGAAGATACCTATTTTGTTGATGAGGCGAAGAGTTTTAATTCTCTTGAATTACTTTCGAGTTTAGAAATGGAACCCTATCCCCATCAAAGCGAGGCGTTAACAGCTTGGAAGTTGGCGGGAAGACAAGGGGTAGTAGTATTACCTACCGCAGCCGGAAAAACTTATTTGGCACAAATGGCGATGGAAGCGACGCCACGCAGTACGCTGATTGTAGTGCCGACGTTGGATTTAATGCATCAATGGTATGCACACTTGATGTCAGCGTTTCCGGATGCGGAAGTGGGGTTATTGGGGGGTGGTTCGCGGGATAAAACAGCAATACTAGTTGCAACTTACGATAGCGCCGCCATTCATGCTGAAAGCTTGGGAAATCAGTATGGGTTGTTGATTTTTGATGAGTGTCATCATTTACCAACTGATTTTAATCGGGTAATTGCAGAATATGCGATCGCACCTTATCGTTTAGGACTATCGGCGACACCAGAACGTAGCGATGGTAAACATAGCGATTTAAATATCCTAATTGGCCCAGAAGTATATCGCAAAAGGGCTGAGGATTTGGCAGGAAAGGCCTTAGCAGAACACGAAATTGTCCAAATTAAAGTCAAGCTATCGCAGCACGAACGCCACAAATACAACGAGTTGATTCAAACCCGAAATGAGTTTTTGCAGCAAGCAAAAATTTCTTTGGGGAGTATTCAGGGTTGGCAAAAGTTTGTCCAAATGAGTGCGCGATCGCAAGCAGGGCGTAGAGCGATGTTAGCACATAGGCAAGCCAAAGAGATTGCTGTCGGTACAGATGGGAAGTTAAGAATTTTAGCGAATTTACTAGTCAAGCATTATCCAGAAAGAACTTTAATTTTTACTGCTGATAATGCTACCGTTTACCGAATTTCTCAAGAGTTTTTAATTCCAGCAATTACTCATCAAACGCCTGTAAAAGAACGTCACGAGGTTTTAACAAAGTTCCGCGAAGGGGAGTATAAAACTTTGGTGGCTTCCCATGTATTGAATGAGGGTGTAGATGTACCCGCAGCGAGAATAGCGATTATTTTATCTGGTACTGGTTCTGCTAGGGAATATACTCAGAGGTTGGGAAGAGTATTAAGGAAGGGAAAGGATAATAATAAGCAGGCAATTTTGTATGAGGTGGTGGCAGAAGATACATCTGAGGAAGGGACTTCGGCGAGGAGAAGAGGCGTGAGAAATGAATCACAAAGGACACAAAGAAAGGAAAAAGGAAATTTACAAGTTGTTTATGGTACTGGCGAGGAAAAAAGTTATCGTGCTGCTGAACAGTTAGAGATTAATTATTCAGTTGATAATAATAAGTCTAAAAAAGAAGATTAGTCTGATGTCAATTCCCTGCAAAATTGCACTGTCATTTAACTTGATATAGGACTCCTATTTTATTGTTGTTAGCGTAGTCTGCGCTCTTGGTTTAAAAAACTCAGTACAACCTTATTTCTTAAGCTGTTCAGCATTTAAATTGGGTATAATAAAAAGCCGAATTCAGTAAAAAAATGGAATAATGCCAGCAAAAAATCATTTAACTTCCCAGCAAATAGAGAAACTACAAAAGGCTTTAAAACAG
>JAESGT010000021.1_pt1 | contig 76247 bp, 43 predicted proteins | sample 9266261 | NCBI WGS metagenome assembly JAESGT01 (sample SAMN15741584, study PRJNA653494) | algae metagenome | isolation source: Pelatocladus maniniholoensis HA4357-MV3 and co-occurring heterotrophs from... | place: USA: Maniniholo cave near Haena, Hawaii | collected 2009-07-28 | reverse complement strand
CCCTTGATAAATTCTTGGATGATTTCTGGGATTATTACCGAGAATTACTCACTTACAGAGATTCTCCCAGTGCAGGAGTTGCACAAGAACTAAAGTCTAAGTTCTGGAAACTTTTTGATACAAAAAGCCGAATAATTATATATATTATTTAAAAAGATGTTTAGTTAATCTGAAGATATTTTCCTAAGAATGTTATTAAAATGAAAAGAAAATAGTCTGAAAATATAGTAGAAAAAAACTAAATAAATATCAAACAACTGTCTTAGCTTGATATTAGAAAAAAGCTAAATATACTTCCCAATAATTTTTAACAGATATGTTAAATGTATACCATATGTGGTACATATGACAGTCGCATTTGACATCAAAAAAGTGGGATCAAACGAAATTGATCAAGTTATTACACATTTGCATCCGAAAAAATAATCCAAGAACCTCATTTGTTTATTGATGAACAACAATAAAGAGCAATTCCTGAAAGCAATCTCTGGCAAGGTTTTCAGCTTTATTAAGTTCTCAAACATTAGGGGTAAGCTGCTAGAGATTTGCAACCCAATTAATAGTTTGATTGATTTTTCCAAATTTTTAATGGTATACATATGGCATACATATGACATACTAATGGTGTACACTGATTTGAGGCAGGGGGAGAAGAAGCAAGGGGGAGAAGAAGCAGGGAGCAGGGGGCAAGGGGATAGTGCAAGGGGATTCGACCCACTCTACCGTGACATCACGCTTGTGAAGTGGGAGACTCAGACCCGTGTTCCCCTCTGATCCACAACACCTTCTAGGGGTCATTTCCCCCCGCTCCCTGCACCCCGCCCCCTGCTTCTTCTCCCCCTGCTAAGAGCCTCTTATTCAACTCCCACCATTCAGGATATGGAAGATAGGCTAGAATCGCTCTTAGCTCAAATTGAGGAGCTTCTTGCTCAGGAGTAAAATTTTATCAGGTAGAACAAACAGTTTTAGTCAACGAAAATATTTTTTAAAACGTTGAAGGCAACAACAATATCAATATTAGGTCGGGTAGAAGGCAGCCTCACTATCGATATCACTTTGGATTTTTATCAACAACCACAGGTGGGATCTGGGCGAAAATAGCAGACTGTAACAGTCCAGGAAACTGTTTCCAAGCTACAGTGCCTTTACGGCTCTTGATATAGAGTTGCATAAATTCTAGTAATGCTGTTGGGCTTTTTTCTAGGGGGAGATTGACGAACAGATAGGTGGGTTTGTCATGGCTTGATACAGATACAACACAACCTTGACTGCAAGCCCATAAGCATTCAATTGGTTTAATTTCAAGTTCGTCAAATTGGAATTTTTCGCTGCATAAAGTGTTTAGTTGCTTAAGTAAAATAGTACCATCGCAGGGTAGGTTTTTTTGTCGTTCTTCGGAGGAACGGTGACAAGATTTGCAAACGAAAAGGGTATGTTTAGGGTTACAGCCAAGGTGTGTGGATGAGGTATTTGTAGAAGTTATCCATGACTTGATAAACACCAATAAGTACTTGAGCATTTTAATTTATTTTGTATACTTAGTTATTCTATTATGTGAGTGCGATCGCTCTTAATGAAGCAGAATGTGATTAAAGATGAGAAAGTTTCGGTTAACTGTTATGGTCTTCAATATTTATGTGTTGTCTCTTAGTTATAATTCGCTCAATAATTTCTGACGGTAGTTTATAAAAATTGGCAATTTCATTCATATTAGCAACTCCTAACCCAAACATATTCCTAATCTCCATAATTTGCTTATTGTTAAGGATTATTTTATCGCAACGATCTACATTTGTTCTAGATGTTGCTGGTTGACTAAACTCATGAATTCGCAATCCCTCTTTGAGAGGAAGTGTACCTTGCACATAAGCATACTCAACCCAAATCAATGCTTCTTCACTACGACCTTTACCTACATAACAAAGACGATAATGCCTTTTTCTGTGGTAACTACTAAACAGCCTTTTGGAATCAGTATAGCTTTCCACTTGTTGTTGTTCTTGTTGAAAATTATCAACTTTACCTATCTCATCACTAGAAAAAATACCTACTCGACAACTACGCTTACCACACATTTTAACTAGCGAATAGCCTTGTCTTTCACATTTGGAAAATGCTTTCCTCCTTATATCTATATCACCTGATTCCAATTCTTTACGTAAACTATTCGGAACAGACCCAGGAATTGTCTCTACAATTTCTTCTTTTAAACGGTAATCGATTATGTAAAATATAGCATTAATTACTAATTTTAAAATTTCTAACACAAGCTCACGATACTTATCATCACGAATTTCTTCAAATTCGTAAAATAAAAAATCGTTCAATAATTGCATATTATAATCAACATCAATTCTATCGAGTAAAGCATTGTCTTCTAAATAATTAAATGTGGCTTTCTTTTGAAATGCAGAAGTATCTATTATCTCCCAATCTAAAGCTTCTCCAATGGTTGTATTTAAATGAATTAAAGGAAATTTGACAAAAACTGCTTCAGTTGGATATTCTATCCAATTATCAGTCAAAACTAAAGATTCTGGAGAAGCAACTAATGCCAACTCAAAACCACCATTAGCTATTTCCTTGACATATACTCCCTCCAAGTAATATTTATGAATTGGCTTAGATTTTGTTGACAACGAATACAAAAATTCGCTGTTGACTACATGACCAAGTTTTAAATCAAAATCCTTTTGTAAACCAAAATGTAAATAAAAACTAGGATATGGCAGTTTCACATCACGCAAAGGAATATTTTCTATATTTGTGTTTTTAAAAGAATTTAATAAACATTCAGGAAAATCAAAAATATTTTTGCCTGAGTTATAAAAATTTACAAAAGCTAGTGTCAACTTCAACTCATGAAGAATATTGGCTTTCCAAGCATTGACAACAGGTAAATATGTATCATCAATATCTTTACTTAAATAATCTAAATTTTTAACTTCATTTGTAGCAGAGTTAAAAGACTGTTTTAAGTAATTTGCATAACTAGTATTACCGGGAGTTTTGCATACCAACTCAGTAAAATGTTTGAAAAAATCTATTTGCAAGGTGCCAAGGCTTAATCTTTCATCTGTAGAGAGAATAGCAAAATCTATCGGTTTAATACCAAATTGTTTTTGATAATCATTGACAAATTTAGGTAAATATTTGCGAGCTAGAGCATATCGATAAGGAAAGTATCTTTGTTGTCTTTTAAAAGCTTTGAGAGTCTGAGAATTTATTCCGAACAAAGAAAAATTTTTCATATGCAACCTAAGTTCCAGTAATGAGAACCAGTAATGAAATAGTTAGTGAACAGCGGCTTCACGTACAGATCCCCTTTCATTGCTTTGTGCCTCCTCTGCTTTTCTTCAAATCACTAGTAATCCGATGTAGTTTTTGAGAAAGAGACTGTAATAGGAGTGATTGGGCTGAGTGCACGAAGAAATGATCGCCCCAAACATCTGTAGTGAGAATGCAGCATTTGTCTGATCTCGCCAAGCTTGGAGTTGCTCTCTCCTCTTAAAAATGGGGCAGGCTTGGACGGTGCGTCAGCCGCTTCGCGTCTACGTTGTATAGTCGATACGCTAATAGTGCTATTCGTCAGGTTTATTAAGCCTGCCCTATTTCTAGGTTTCGCCTCGTAAGTCGAATATATTTAAAGCCTGCCCCATTTTTAAGTTCATTGAATCGAAGGTCATATTAGAACGTTTAAACTTTTTTCGTGAAGACGGTCACAAGTCATTTGTCCAAACTCGTACAGTACATACAAATGACTTGTGACTAATCACAAAAGACAACGATGCGTTATAAGTTACTGTGAGCGGCTTGTTCCATTTTCTTGCGGAGACTGAGCGGTCTCATATCAGTCCACACTTCCTTAATATATTCCAGACATTCTGGTTTCAAACCACTTTTGCCAGCATCTTCCCAGCCGAGAGGGTTTTCTCGGTCGGCTGGCCAAATGGAATACTGTTCTTCATGATTGACTACAACTTTGTAAATTGTAGTATCTTCTTTGTCGTCTTGGTACATAATTTGTCTCCTATTATTTAATTGGCTATGTTTTATAAGATGTAATAAAGAAATCTCACTGTTCTACAGGTTCAAGGTGTCCCTTACCTTCTAGTGTCTCTAAATCAATATCTGCAATGCATCTAACTTTTACATAATTCAATGTCAGGTTGCCAACCAAATGAACTTTCCCTGTTTGACGCTCAAAGTCAGCTTCATTAAAATTAGATGCTTCTGAGTCGAGTCTGACACCTAAATCAGTACCTCCCTTAGTATTTGTGAATTTAATATGTACGTAGCCTCGGTCGATACTTTCTTTGAGTGCTGTAGCTGTTTTGTCTGGTCGTAAGCTTGCTTCAACAGGATGTTCCCCTTCTGACAATCGTTGCACTAACTCATTCATACAAGTGTCTTCTCCTTATGAATCACTTTTATTTTGATTTGCAGATGTTTGTAAGTAGATCCACCTGAAAAAAACAGCCAAGTTTGGCTGTTTTTTAATGTTCATGTACTTACTTGTACAGGCTTGTAAACTGGGAGCTCAAATGCAAGGATCTTGTGGCAAAAATCTTTCCATTCGGGAGTTATATTGTCAAAAACGATATTCTCATCCTTGAAAACCCCATCTGTGACTACGTAGTTTTCTTGTACATAAAGAAAGTCATCATCAGTTAACTCTCTATTAATTTCAACTTCGTTGCCCGAAACTTCCTTTTTTTCTTTCCTTGTATTTTCAGTACACTCCGTCCATTGACTGAACTCACGTAATTTTTTCAGAGAGTAAGCTTTGCAATATCTTCCCATTGTTGCCATAGTGATACCTCTGTTTCAGATTCTTTTGTATAAGTCGGTCCACTTAGGAATGCCCTAGCTTGTTGCTTTGATTGTAGCTGTGATCTGCAACACATACTGCGAGTAGGTTGCATTAATTGATTAGTAGAAGCAAACAAAACAACTATCTTTTATGTAAATTCTTGATGTTGGCATGTTTTAAGCACTATTAACAAAGAGCAGATTGAAATTGGCTTAGATTAGATTATCCTCAATTAGACTAATGCAAATTTATAGCGATTATCAATCCCTTGTTTACAAATATTTGTTAATTTTCTCAGATGATTGACTTTTTGCATATGGTTGTGTTTAGTGAGTTACCGTAAATACTTATTGTTGAAATAAAGTGCACAATTGTAGACGCGGAACAAAACTTCAATACCTAAACAGAATCGGTAGTATGGGTCGTGCATCAAGAATTTTTCCTCTCATTTGAGTATCAAACGTTAGCTCCAGCAGCGGAGATGTTCCTCTTTCAATAGTGATGATTTCGTGCAAACACAGGAGGGAAATAGCATGACTTAGAGATCTGTCGCTATTAACTGTGACTTTAACTCCTGTTAGCTTATTTACATTCAAAGGGTGAGAGATTAACTGCTGATGTGCTGATAATGAACAATCAAGCCAAGCTGTGAGAGCAATGGAGTTAGGAAGAACAAAACAAATAGGCTCTGACAAACTTGCAAGATTGTTATTTGCAAAGCGAACAGATAGATCTGGTCTCATACTTTTAATGCTTCGTTGTGTAAAAGGTAGAGGTGATTTTGCTGTTTGAGACTTATAACGTAGACCAATTCCGAAGGGTGATGCTCCCGTGTGTTGCCACTCAAAACGTGCTGGGGTATGGATGCCAGTATAGTCATACTGTCTTTTAAAAGCATGTTCGTTTTCTATCCAAATCAGTTCAAGATAAGTGTTCTCAAAAAAAATTGCCCTTGAGGCTGTTCCTTGTTCCACACGCTGTATTCTCTGCTCAGAGCAATGAAAACCAAGTTCTTGAAGAACTGAATTATTTGCAGCATCTTTTGTTGTGCAAACAAAAATATGATCAACTTCTAATAGGAAATTATCCACATTTAGAGATCTCCAACAAAGTAGAATGCCCAGCCAATATGAGATTTTGAGAAAACTTTTTGCCTTTCCTTCAACCGGGTTCAAGACCCCTTTCAAATATCGGCGTTAGATATTCGCTCGATGATTTAATTTTTCTGCTAAAGCACTTATTCGTAATAAAATGTCTGACCTTGCACAGCACCTTTATGGGGCTGCACGAACTTCAAGAGCAATCTTGGTTGGCCTAAATAAATATAAGCCTGGGGATTTATTTTTTTGGATTACTCTTATGAGTGTTCTGTGGCTTCCGTAGGTAGCCAATTTCGTGTTTATGGCGATTTATTCTTTATATCCATTTTTCATAATGTTATTTAATACAGGTCTTAATTAAAATAATTCTCACTAAGCATAACATAAAATGAAACTATATACCATGTTGCTACCATCATACTTGAAATATATGTTTTGATACAAAAATGTAGTAAATGTAGTATTTAAAATGAGGATTTCATTAAAATTACTCAAATCTACCCACAAGATTGCAGTTGTGCGGGTTTAATTTGTTTAGGATGAAATATTTTATAATAATAGAATAGTTTTGTAAAAGATAGTCTAAGCTAATTGTGAGCAAGTTGAAAAAACAGAACCAAACATTCACTGGTTTTGACTACAGCGTTTTGGATGACAAACAGCGTGGTGTTATTCAGCAGCGAACCGGAGAAATTAAAGAGCGTTTGCGGCGCTCGGCACAGGATATATGGGAAATAGGTCAAAAGCTAGCTGATGTGCGATCACAGCTAAAGCATGGTCAGTTTGATACATGGCTAAAAGCTGAGTTTGGTTGGAGTCGGCGTACAGCTTATAACTTTATTAATGTTTATGAAGCATTTGATGAATGTGCAAATCTTGCACAAATTGATATTGCGACTACCGCTCTCTATCTTTTAGCAGCACCATCAACTCCAGAAAACGTCCGTGAAGAAATTCTTCAACGTGCTAAGGGAGGCGAAACCTTGACTCATAAGGATATCCGTCAGGTAATTAAGGAAGAGAGTTCGCAGTCTACCTCTGCTTCTACTTCCCTTGAGCCACGACACTCACTTACTTCTAAGTCAGAGATTGTGGCTATAATTCCGCAGGAGGCGGTTGAAGTTGAAACACCACTTTTAGAAGTTAGTGTAGTAAAGTCATCTTTAGTTTCACCTGTGATTGAGACAAGGGATGAAATTCAGCCAAGTTGGTTTTTACTAGAAAAGCAACATTTTGTGTTTTATGGTGATACTGCTTCACCACAATTCGTCGAACGCATACCCTTTGCTGCCCTTGCCATTGCGATTACCTCTGATGACTGGGATCATGATTGGTTAATTGAGCGGGCAAAGACTGTAATTATCTTTCCCGAATCAGATTTCAAGGAGGATATGATTGAACAGTTAATCAAGATGTTTTCGGCATCTGGGGACATAGTAATTTTTCCGTGGCTACCAAGTAGGAATATGGTAGAAATCGCTCATCAGTTAAATAGACGAGTATTCGCAGGAGATCCTAGTCTTGAGCGTTGTAGTCAGGCGATCGCACAGTCACAATTAAGAATTGAGTCATCCGATTTTAGATTTTAGATTTTGGATTTTGGATTAGTTCTACTCCCAATTCCCGACTCCAAAACATTCAACAGTTTTTCTTCCAAAGTAGTTAAATAAGGTCGGTTTAATTTTCCTAAAGACTCCAAAAACCTTTGAACCGATTCTTCCAAAGCACGGTCGTATATTTTGCTGATGCGAGCGCTGATTTGTTGTATTTGCTGACATTCCAAAGGTGAGTAATTGCAAGACTTAAGATGCTTTAACCCAATGGTGTACCCTCCATCCCAAAGCTTGACAAACCAAATCTATCGCGGCAATAATCCTCAAATGTTTTGTGTGTGGAACGGTATAGCCTACGATCGCGTAACTGCATTAACGCCTTCCCAGCTTCATAAAAAGCGCGTTCAACTTTTTGCTCTAAGTGCAGCCGTAAGCTTTGTTCCTCTTCACTTAACTCTTGGATTTCAACAGCAGTAACGGTAATTGTTACTGAAGCGAGACTTTCTCTCCTGTTAGTACTATTGATAATGAACTTCAGTTAGGCTGGTACTTGTTGGGAAAGCAACATTTTTTGTTTTGTGGTGATACAGCCTCACCACAATTTGTCGAACGTATACCCTTTGCTGCTCTTGCTATTGCGATTACCTCTGATGACTGGGATCACGATTGGCTAATTGAACGGGCAAAGACTGTAATCGTTTTTCCAGAATCAGATCTTAAAGAGCAACTGATTGAACAGCTAATCAAAATCTTTTCCACACCACGGGAGACAGTCATTTTTCCCTGGTTACCAAGTAAGGATATGATAAAAATTGCTCACAAGCTGAAAAGACAGATTTTTGCAGGCGATCCTAGTCTTGAGCGTTGTCTTGAGGCGATCGCTCAGTCAAAATTAACATCTGAGCCATTTTAGAGTTCTGCTTGAAACAATTGAGTCGCCTTAAACATCGTCTTCGATCATGTTTCTTTTGCCTTTTGACTTGCAGCGAAGCGACGGTCAAAGCTTTCTGTGAGAAGCTTGATTGCACACAATCTTGGAAAGGATTTCAAATAGTGAATCACAATCACTCTTAAGACTATTGATAAGAATTCTCTATTGTTACTTGGTTGCAAAAAGGTATTGTTTGCCTTTAGAGTAAAATGAGTGTAATTAAAAGCTAGTTGCTATATATTTAAAAAACAATTGCCTTTCTAATGCTGTAATTACTTGGTACTTACCATAAAGCAACATTATCAAGACTTTATCCAGTTTTAGCTAATAAACGTATGAGGAAAGCACTTTGACTCAGTAGCAATTGAATGTGCTGTGGACAAAGCAGGATTTTAAAGATTATTTATGTGCATCTTCATGCCTGAGGAATAAAATGACCCAACCAACCAAAGGCTTCAAAGAAATTTCCCATAACTGTTCTACAGTTGTTGATGTTCTGCGCTTGAGAAGCTCTACACAACCTGAACATCGCGCTTTTACTTTTTTGGAGGATGGAGAAAGCCAAGAAGCGACACTGACTTATCAAGAATTGGATCGGCGCTCTCGTGCGATCGCATCTCAACTGCAAGCAATGGGTATGAGCGGTGAACGTGCCTTACTGCTTTACCCACCAGGATTAGATTACTTGAGTGCTTTTTTCGGTTGTTTGTATGCAGGGGTGATAGCAGTTCCTGCTTTTCCACCTCACAATAAGCGCAAAGCGTCCAGAATACAAGCAATTGTGGCTGATGCACAAGCTAGTATCGCTTTGACCACAACGGCAATGCTTCCCACAGTGCAATCTATATTGGCAGAGAAAACAGACCAAAGAAATTTACGCTGGCTTGTTACCGATAACCTTGCACAGGGTGTAGAAGATTCTTGGCAACAACCTTTAATCAATGCAGATACTATAGCCTTTCTGCAATATACATCGGGTTCTACAGGCGTACCCAAAGGTGTAATCCTCAGTCATGGCAACCTACTACACAACGCTGCCACGACTTACCAACTCATGGAACATTCTCCCACCAGTCAATTTATCTCGTGGCTACCTATTTACCATGACATGGGGCTAATTGGTGGGATACTGCAACCCTTGTACGGTGGGTTTGGTTGCGTATTCATGTCTCCTGCATCTTTTTTGCAACGTCCCTATCGCTGGTTGCAGGCTATTTCTCGGTATAAAGGTACCACCAGTGGTGGGCCTAACTTTGCTTATGACCAGTGTATCCAGAGGGTTACCCAAGAACAAAAAGAAACTCTTGACTTAAGTAGTTGGAGTGTCGCGTTTAACGGTGCTGAACCAGTTCGGTATGATACTTTAGAGCGATTTACCGCAGCCTTTGCAGAGTGTGGCTTTCGTCCGCAAGCGTTCTATCCCTGTTACGGTATGGCGGAAGCAACTTTGATGGTTTCCGGTGGTTTCCAGAAAGTTTTACCTCCTTTGGTAACAGTTACAAAATCAGCACTGGAGAAAAATCTAGTCGTTGAAGCATCTGCCGATAGTGAAGATACTCAGACCTTTGTTAGCTGTGGTAGAACCATTCCTCAACAGGAGATTGCCATTGTCAACCCTAAAACATTAACTCCCTGTTCCCCAAATGAAATTGGCGAAATCTGTGTATCTGGCCCCAGTGTCGGTCAAGGTTATTGGAATCGGAAAGAGGAAACAGAGCAAATATTCCACGCCTACGTGAAAGATACAGAAGAAGGGCCGTTTCTACGCACTGGTGATTTGGGCTTTTTGCACAATGGAGAACTCTTCATTACAGGTCGAGCCAAAGATTTAATTATCATTAGGGGTCGCAACCTCTACCCACAAGACATAGAGTTAACTGTAGAACGTAGTCATCCATCATTACGTTCAGGTAGTGGAGCAGCTTTCTCGGTTGAAGTAGGCAACGAAGAACAACTGGTAATTGTGCAAGAGTTAGAATTTCGTGCCAAACCAAATCTTGAGGAAGTGATTACAGCGATTCGTCAAGCAGTTGCCGAAGAATATGAGGTGCAAATCTATGCAGTGGTGCTAATAAAACCTGGCAGTATTGCTAAAACTTCCAGCGGTAAAATTCAACGTCGTGCTACAAAAGCCGATTTTTTAGCAGGTAAACTGGAAGTCGTTGGCAGTAGTATTCAAAAAAGTACTAATATTGATGGAAATAAAAATAGGTTACAGCGTGAAGCTCTTTTATCACTCACTCCACAGGAGTGCCAGCCGCTGTTAGAGTCTTATCTTCAAGATAATATTGCACGGGTACTTTCAATACCAGTGTATGAAATTAACCCTCAACAGCCAATAAGCGCTTTAGGACTCGATTCTATCAAAGTTTTCGAGTTCAAAAACCGAATTGAGATTGACTTGGAAGTTACTGTATCTGTAGCTGACTTTTTTGAAGGTTTGAATTTGCGATCGCTCTCCACTAAGATACTTGCTGAACTGACATCAACTGCTTCTCAAGTGTCAGTATTTCTGGGTCGAGCTGAGAAAACCACCCAAGTCCATCCTTTATCTTTTGCACAGCAGCGATTGTGGTTTATCAATCAGTTAGCTCCTGATAATCCTGCATATAACATTCCTATTATTATTAACCTGACAGGGGATATTAACATAGCTGCACTAGAGCAAAGTTTAAACGAAATTCTTAGACGCCATGACAGCTTACGGACAAACTTTGTAGTTAGTGAAGGCAAACCTGTTCAGGTTGTGAAGTCATCTGCATCGCTAGCTTTGTCAGTTGAAGACTTGCGAGAATTGTCAGAGAGCGATCGCACAAAAGAACTGCAACGTCTATCCACTCTCATCGCTCAACAGTCCTTCGACCTGTCAAACGAACCGCTCTGGCGTGTAAAGCTTTTGCGTTTAGCTGAACAAGAATACAGACTCCTCCTTACGCTGCATCATATTATTGCAGATGGTTGGTCTATGGGAGTTCTCATCAGAGAACTAGCAGCGCTGTATGAAGCATACTCAACAGGAAAACTCTCTCCACTTCCTGAATTACCTATCCAATATGTAGATTTTGCATATTGGCAGCATCAGTGGTTAGAAAGCGAGCATATTCAACCCCTGTTAGAGTATTGGAAGCAGCAGTTAGGTGGCGATTTAACTGTATTGAATCTGCCTACTGACCGTCCGCGATCCCCGGTTCAAACCTTCAATGGCGCTCAAGCAAAATTAATTCTGTCTGAAACTCTGACAAAAGCACTGAAGAATTTGAGCCGTCAGCAGGGAGTAACTCTGTTTATGACCTTGCTTACAGCCTTCAAAATCTTGCTGTATCGCTACACAGGTCAGACTGATATTTTAGTCGGTTCGCCAATTGCCAATCGTAACAGAGCAGAAATTGAGACATTGATAGGGTTTTTTGTCAATGTTTTGGTACTACGTACAGAACTTTCTAGCGATTTGAGCTTTCAAGATTTGTTAGCACGGGTGAAATCAACAGCTTTAGAAGCTTACGTTCATCAGGACTTACCTTTTGAAAAGTTAGTAGAGGAAATACAACCACAAAGAGACCTGAGTTACAATCCACTATTTCAGGTGATGTTCGTTCTCCAGAATGTTCCAATATCAAATCCAAGTCTGTCAGATGTATCAGTTACTTACGAAGAAGGTTACAACGAGACATCGAAGTTTGATTTGACATTGTTTATGGAGGATTCTGAGCAAGGGTTGGTTGCAACTTGCGAGTACAACACGGATTTATTTAATGCGGATACTGTAACCCGGATGCTTGGACACTTCCAGACAATACTTGAAAGCATAGTTAGCAATCCCGAACAACCCATTTCAGACTTGGAGTTCTTAACGCCATCTGAAGTCCAACAGTTATTAGTTGAGTGGAATGATACCAAGACAGACTATCCGCAAGATAAATGCATTCATCAATTGTTTGAGGAACAGGTAGAGAAAACACCAGATGCTGTTGCACTCACCTTTGTAGACGCGCATAGCAGAGTTTCTTGCAGAGTAAATCAACAATTAACCTATCGAGACTTAAACAACCGGGCAAATCAACTAGCACACTACCTGCAAAAGTTAGGTGTGAAATCAGAAGCGCTTGTGGGTATCTGTATAGAACGTTCACTAGAAATGGTGATTGGGCTATTAGCAATCCTCAAAGCTGGTGGAATCTACTTGCCCTTAGATCCTACACATCCCAAAGATCGCTTAGCCTTCATCTTAAAAGATAGCCAAACTACAGTACTGTTAACTAAACAGCACCTGATAGAGAAACTTCCTGAACACAAAGCACAGGTAATTTGCCTGGACAGCGACCTCGACATCATTAACCAATACAGCCAAGATAACCCTGTTAATAGCTCACAAGCCAACAACTTAGCTTACGTTATATATACCTCTGGTTCTACGGGTCAACCGAAGGGAGTTCTTGGTTTGCATCAGGGTGCTATCAATCGCTGTCAATGGATGTGGCAGAATTATCCTTTTGTACCGGGAGAAATTTGTTGCCAGAAAACATCTTTAAACTTTGTGGATTCAGTCTGGGAAATCTTTGTCCCTTTATTACAAGGGATAACTACAGTAATAGTCCCCGATATAGTTGTCAAAGATCCACAAGAGTTTGTAACTACTCTTTTCCAGAATCATATCACGCGGATAGTACTCGTTCCTTCATTACTACGCCTACTGTTGAATACATACGATGTCTTACAGTTACAGCTACCCAAGTTAAAGTTGTGGGTTAGTAGTGGTGAATCACTGTCTACTGAATTGCTTATGCAATTTCGGCAGAGTTTGCCAGATAGTACCTTGTTAAATCTTTACGGTTCTTCGGAGGTATCGGCGGATGTTACTTACTACAGTATCAGTCCACAAGCACCCGTATCAGCACCCGTTTTAATTGGTCGTCCAATTGCGAATACGCAGATATATATACTGGATGCAAACAAGCGACCTGTTCCGGTGGGCGTACCAGGACAGATATATGTTGGTGGAGACGGGCTAGCACGAGGCTACTTAAACCGTCCTGATCTGACCGCAGAAAAATTTATCCCCAATCCCTTTAGCGATAATTTTGCTGCACGTCTTTATCAAACAGGAGATTTAGGACGTTATCTACCCAATGGAGAAATAGAGTACATTGGTCGGACTGACTACCAAGTAAAAGTGCGTGGTTTTCGCATTGAACTTGGAGAAATAGAGGCTTTCATCAACCAACACCTAGCAGTACGAGAAACAGTAGTCGTTGCTAGAGAAGATGTATTAAATGGTCAATGTTTGGTTGGATATTTAGTTACCCATCAAGAAACTACGCTTTCTGTTAATGAATTACGAAATTTTCTGAAGGAAAAACTGCCTGAATACATGATTCCTTCTACATTTGTTGTGTTAGATGCCTTACCTTTGTTACCTAACGGCAAAGTAGACCATCGTGCATTAAGAGTACCTGAAAATTTGCGTCCAGATTTGACAGCAGTTTTTCAACCACCTCAATCTGACATAGAGAAGACCATTGTTCAGGTTTGGCAAAAAGTTTTACATTTAGAGAAGGTGGGTATTCATGATAACTTTTTTGATTTGGGTGGACACTCGTTACTAGCAACTCAGATTGTTTCCCAACTTCGTCAAGATTTGCATTTAGAACTATCACTACGCTGTATTTTTGAAGCACCAACTATAGCTGAATTAGCTTTAGTGATTGAGGATATGTTGATAGGTGAATTAGAAGAATTACCAGAAAGTGAAGCAGAGAAGCGGATTTCAACTTTTCAAGATTAGGTGGCAAAAGGAGGTAATATTTATGTACATTCAAACAGTAGGTGTAGTTGGAGCAGGGGTGATGGGAATAGGGGTTGCACAGAACCTTGCTCAAACAGGGTATCAAGTAATACTCGTAGATATTTATGAAAATATTCTAGATAAAGCTAAACAGGAAATTAAGAATAATATCCGCTTTCAAAGTTTTTTCAAGAAAGGCGATTGCGAAGAAAGCCCAGATGATATTATCGGCAAAATCGAACTTTCAACAAGCTATAAAATTCTCGAAAAAGCAGATTTTGTAGTTGAAAATGTTACCGAAAAATGGGATATTAAAAGAGAAGTATATCCCTTATTAGAATCTATTTGCCCAGCAGATTGTATATTCGCGGCTAACACATCTGCAATTCCCATTACCCGCATTGCTTCAATCACTAAACGTGCCGATAGAGTTATTGGTATCCACTTTATGAATCCTGTACCAATGAAGCCGATAGTAGAAATGATTCGCGGGCATCATACCTCTGACACAACGATTGAGATAGCAAAAAAAATGCTAGCTCAGATGGGCAAAGAATGCATAATTGTTAATGATTCACCCGGTTTTGTTTCCAACCGCGTGTTGATGTTAACTATTAACGAAGCTGTTTTTCTGCTACAAGATCAAGTTGCGACAGCAGAAAATGTAGACAAAATCTTTAAAGGCTGTTTTGGTCACAAAATGGGTCCTTTAGAAACAGCAGATTTGATTGGGCTAGACACCATTTTATTTTCTATCGAAGTCTTGTACGAAAACTTTAACGATAGTAAATACAGACCATGTCCCTTACTAAAAAAAATGGTAGATGCAGGGTTGCACGGTAGAAAAAGTGGTAAAGGATTTTACGTATATCAATAAAAGGCAATAGGGAACAAGCAATAGTTAAATAGGAATAATCAAGATTAATGAACGAAATTCAAATTCAACTCAAGACTTTTATTTCAAAATTTTTCGACAATCATGATTTACAACCAGATGAAGACATTTTTGCTCTAGGTTTTGTCAATTCTATGTTTGCCATGCAACTTGTTTTATTCGTAGAGCAAGAGTTTCAAATTGCTATTGAAAACGAGGATTTAGAGTTTGAAAATTTTCGCACAATCAATTCTATCACTAATTTAATTGAACGTAAAACTGCTATTCTCGTGCAGTAGTAAAGCAGAATTTTCCATTCATCTTGAGGAGTATTTTAAACGATTGTCAAGCATTGTTTTACTAAAATCAGTACTATTAAAAGTCAAGATATAGAGTTTATAGTGCATTTTTCACAAGTTAAGCGTTTGTAGTAGTAAAACATGAGCTAAGATTATCATTAATTTTGTAGAGAAATAAAATACTTATATCACTCGATAAAAGCAAATTCGTAATGGAGGAAAATAGAAGTGAATAATTTGCAAGAATATCAACAATATAAGGAATCTCTCCAAAATCATAAAATATTGCCTAAGTTAGATAGGATAAAGATAAAAGTATTTTTTTTGCTACTCAAATTATTAGATTTTTTGTTTCCCAATAGTAATGTTCATAAATTTGAGAATTCTCTAAAATTTTATTTGGGGCTGATAGATATAAACATTGTTGATTGGAACTCACAACAAAAACCAACATTGTTTTTATATCTTGGTCTTACTTCTAAACCTTGGTATCAACCTGATGACTACGACGTTTTCAAAATAGTGACAAATACCCTTGAAGAAGGTGCGAAAGAGATAAAAGATGAGTTGTTAATGAATATCTCTAATAAAAATAATTTCACTCCAGTTATTGATCCAAGTGATGGTTCAATTTATGAGCATTTAACTGACATTGAACTACCTGCATCTCACAAAAAAGATGACTGGTTACTATTTAGATTGTGGTTAGATGGTAAATTTACTCAAAAAGCCAGATATTTATTTCCAAAAACTGTAAACATTTTGTCTAAGCTGGAATCTTTTATAGATCCTTTTGAAGATGTTTATTTTCTTGTTTTAAAACCGGGAGTTGTCTTACCTCCACACCATGATACTTCAAATGTTTATATTACCTGTCAGCTGGGATTAATGATTCCCGAAAGTTGTGGAATTAGGGTCGGAAGTGAAATGCGGAGTTGGACTGAGGGGAAAACTTTATTTTTTGATCAGAGCTTTGAGCATGAAGCCTGGAATAAAAGCCAGAAAGAACGAGTAGTTCTGTTAGTGCATTTACGTCACCCAGAATTGTCAAAATTTGAAAATTTTTTATATGAGTTTTTTTGTAAGGCGTTATAACTTAAGCTTAAAGTGGCAAAAAATATGTTATGAAACTAGAACTTTCTTCTCAACAGAAAAACTCTAAAATTGCATTTAGAGCTTTTGTTAATCAGGAAATATGCCCTCATGCTCGTGAATGGGATAGGAAAGAATTTACTCCACTAGAACTAATTAAAAAAATAGCTGAACGTGGTTTTCTTGGTGCCATATTACCCCAAGAATATGGTGGTAAAGGAATGGATATGATTACCTATGGCATACTCAACGAAGAAATAGGACGGGGATGTTCTTCAGTGCGGAGTTTGCTGACAGTTCACAACATGGTTTCCCAAGCTTTGTGTAAATGGGGTAATAAATCTCAAAAAGAGTATTGGCTTCCCAAACTTGCATCTGGAGAAAACATCGCTGCTTTTGCATTAAGCGAACCGAATGTAGGTAGTGATGCCAAAAGTGTAGAAACAACAGCAACACTTGCTGATGATGCTTATGTCTTAAATGGACACAAGAAATGGATTACTTATGGACAAATAGCAGATGTATTTTTGGTCTTTGCTAAATGCGAAGGTAGACCTAGTGCTTTTTTAGTGGAAAAAAATAGCCCAGGACTGTCAATCAAACCGATGTCTGGTATTTTAGGTACTAGGGCTTCGATGGTTGCGGAATTGCAATTTGATAACTGCTACCTTCCCTTAGAAAATTTAGTAGGTAAATTAGGCTTTGGATTCTCCTACATTGCTGCTTCTGCACTTGATTATGGTAGATATAGCGTAGCATCTGGTTGTGTAGGTATTGCCCAAGCTTGTTTAGAAGCTTGTATCAAGTATACAAAGGAGCGAAAACAGTTTGGTGTTTACCTTAAAGAACATCAATTAATTCGCCAAAAGATTACTCAGATGATAACTAACACCAAAGCAGCAAGATTGTTATGTTATCAAGCTGGTTATCTTAAAGAGATTAACGATCCAAACTCGATTATAGAAACTTCTATTGCCAAGTACTTTACATCCACAGTAGCCACCAAAATAGCAAATGATGCTGTACAAATTCATGGTGGCAATGGTTGTAGTAGTGAGTACTCAGTCGAAAGGTATTTACGAGATTCTAAAATCATGGAAATTATTGAAGGTAGTACTCAAATTCAAGAAATTACTATTGCAGAATCAGGTTATCAAAATTATCTTATTTCAACTGTTCCTGCTGTTATGGAACAGAAATTAGCAGAAAGGATATAAAGTATGATTAGTACTGAAGAGCAAAACATAAATAGTAAACAAAAAGACAAAAAATTTATTAAATGTGTCGTTTGGGATTTAGATAATACTCTATGGCACGGAGTTTTGCTGGAAGATGAGAAAATTTCTTTACGAGAAAATATAATAAATCTGATTCAGACATTAGATAGTCGTGGTATTCTACAATCTATAGCTAGTAAGAATGCTCATGTCACAGCAATAGCTAAATTAGAAGAATTTGGTTTGAAAGATTATTTTTTATATCCACAAATTAACTGGAATTCTAAAGCTAACTCTTTAAAAGAAATAGCTGGTTTACTTAATATTGGAATAGATGCGATCGCCTTCATCGACGACCAGTTATTTGAACTAGAAGAAGTAAAATATACTTTACCAGAAATTCTCTGTATCAACGCAGATGAAATAGGAAATATTTTAGATATGCCAGTCATGAATCCCCGTTTTATTACGGAAGATTCACGAATTAGAAGATTGATGTATCTAAGTGATATAGAACGTCAAAATGCAGAGCAAGAATTTGTTGGCACAGCAGACGAATTCTTAGCTACTCTCAACATGAGTTTCACAATATGTTCTGCAAAAGAAGAAGACTTGCAGCGTGCAGAAGAATTAACATTACGAACTAACCAATTGAATACAACTGGTTATACCTACTCCTATGATGAACTCAATCATTTTCGGCAATCAGAAAACCATAAACTGCTGATTGCAAATCTGGAAGATAAGTATGGCAGCTACGGAAAAATAGGTTTAGTTTTGATTGAATGCCGACCCAAATCATGGACAATTAAGCTGTTGTTGATGTCTTGTCGTGTCATGTCGCGGGGAGTTGGCACAATTATGATGAATCATGTCATGAGTCTAGCTAAAAGCAGTAATGTCCGTCTTTTAGCAGAATTTGTACAAAATAATCGCAACAGAATGATGTATATATCTTATAAATTTGTTGGTTTTAAAGAAATTGATAAGAATGGTGATTTAGTGATTTTTGAAAATGATTTAAGTCGAATTCAACCTGTACCTTTGTATGTAAATTTTAAAGTAATTTATTAAGTTTTTATTTTTAATAATATTATGGATAGCAGAGCAGACGAAATTATTAAACGACGTTCTAAACTCTCACCTGCAAAACAAGCAATTTTAGAAAAGCGCTTGCGGGGTCAGCATGAACCTGATTCTAAACAAATTGAACGAGTTTCACGAGAGATAGAATTACCTCTATCTTTTGCACAGCAGAGATTATATTTCCTACATCAATTAGATCCAAAATCATATGCTTACAATGATTATGCCGCACTGCTACTACAAGGTTCGCTCAATATAAAAGCTTTGAAGCAAAGCATCAATGAAATAGTGCGAAGACATGAAATTTTACGAACGTGTTTACAGATTGTAAATGGGCAACCAGTTCAAATTATTGCTCCTGCTTTAGAGATACCCTTACCATTAGTAGATTTAGAAGATTTACCTGATACTGAACAGGAGACAGAAGTACAAAGGTTAAGACAAGAAAACTATCAACAATCATTTGATTTAGCACAAGTCCCGTTGTTACGCTTAACTCTTTTACGATTTAAAAATAGGCAATATGTGCTGTTGATAACGATACATCATATTATCTTTGACGGTTGGTCACAAGGAGTATTTATTCGAGAGTTATCAATTCTTTATGAAGCTTTTTCTAGTGGGAAGTCTTCACCACTTACGGATATTCATATTCAGTATGCAGACTTTGCTGCTTGGCAAAGAAGCTGGCTACAGGATGAGGTACTTGACACCTTGCTTACATACTGGAAAAAGCAATTAGGAGATAATTTACCAGTTTTACAATTACCTACAAATCGCCAATTGTCAAAATCTAAAACCTCTCAGGAAGGGAAGGAAACTTTGATGATTCCAAAGGCATTATCCCAAGCAATTCAGAAGTTAGGTGATAGTCTAGGAACGACATTATTTATGACACTACTCGGAGCCTTTAAAGTTTTACTATACTGCTATACAGGTGATAAAGATATTATTGTCGGTACTGATATTGCTAACCGTAATAGAAATGAGATAGAGAATTTAATTGGTTTTTTTGTTAATCAATTAGTGTTACGTAATTATCTATCAGATAATCAAAATTTTAGCGATTTTTTGCAGCAAGTACGTAAAATTTGTCTAGAAGCTTATGCTCACCAAGATTTACCATTTGAGAAATTAGTTAGCGCTCTTAATCCTAAAAGAGAATTAAACCAAACTCCTATATTTCAAGTCAAATTTATCCTTCAAAATACTCCTACACATATTTTAAAATTTTCAGATTTAAGCTTGACTCGTTTAGATTATTTAGGAAATACGGTAGCAAGATTTGACCTACTTCTAGAACTGACGGATACAGAGCAAGGAATAGTTGGCTTGTTAAAATATAACAAAGACTTGTTTAATAATATTAATATGATTAAGTTATTAAAGAATTTTGATATAATTTTATCTCAGATTGTTGTAAACCCTGACATAAGAATAAATCATCTAAAAAAAATTATCATTAAATCAGAAAAACAATATCAATTGAGTGAAGAACGAAAGCGAAAAGAAGAACATAAACAAAAGTTAAGTCTCATTAAGCGCAAAGTAGTTGAAACCGTAATTAAAGTTGAGGATAGAAATGAAACAGGTAAAAATAAATAACTCTAATTTTCAGCATAAATTTCCTAATATTGGCAGAAAATCTATCAGTTTAGAAACCGAAATAATCAAAATAGATTATTTTGGAGATGAGCAAACTCTACCATTAGTTATAAAACCTTTTGTATCAGATGTTGATATTGCAGATTGGGCAGAAGCCAATCGAAAATTTGTAGATACAAATTTAATCAAACATGGTGCTATCCTTTTTAAAGGATTTAATATTACTACGGCAGCAGCTTTTGAAAGATTTGGTCTAGCGGTTTGCTCAGAACTATTCAATGAAAATGGTGAACATCCCCGCGAAACGGTAAGTGGTAAAGTTTATACTCCAGTTTTTTACCCTGCTGAAAGCAAGTTGTTGTGGCATAACGAAAATTCTTTTAATTATCAATGGCCTATAAAAATTTTGTTCGGCTGTCGTCAACCTGCACAACAAGGGGGAGAAACCCCAATAGTTGATAGTCGTAAGGTGTTTCAACTTATCAAACCCAAGATTAGGGAAAGATTTGTTGAAAATCAAGTTATGTATGTTCGTAATTATGGAAATGGATTAGGGCTGGACTGGCAAACAGTTTTCCAAACCCAAAGTAGAGTGAAAGTAGAAAATTTTTGTCGAAGTAATTTAATTCATTTTGAATGGAAAAATGATGGTGGATTGAGAACAATTGCTATTCGTCCAGCTATAGTTAAGCATCCTCAAACAGGTGAATTTTCTTGGTTTAATCAAGCACAACATTGGCATTTAGCCTGTTTAGAAACACAAACCCGTGAGTCGCTACTTTCATATTTTCAGGAAGAAGATTTACCACGAAATTGCTATTACGGAGATGGCACTCCTATTGAAGACTCTACAATGCTTGAGATCTGTGCAGTATATCAGAGATTAGAAGTATGTTTTCCTTGGCAACAAGGCGACATATTATTACTGGACAATGTGTTAACTGCTCATGGACGCAATCCCTATGTGGGAGAACGCAAGCTTTTCGTCGCGATGGGCGGACTAATAACTTTTAGTCAAACTTGAGATTTGGTATAGATTTGGATAGAAAATGTGAGCATAGTTTTTTGTTGTTAAGGTTAAGTTAATTAACAAAATCGCACTATTTTTATGGAAATTATTAGTTAATTATCAGGATGATTATATGCTTAAAGCGATGTGAAAAACTTTCGTAATTTTCCCTATTTGACATCTGTCAAATGAAATAAAATATTTGACAAATTTTTGCTAAATTTCCAAATTGGAATTGAACAATCAAAATGCAAGAAAAAATTCAGGGTTTTCCACTATCTCCTCAACAGAAGCACCTTTGGTTAGTACAGCAAGGTAGTAATTTATATTGTAATCAATGTGCTGTTCTAATTGAAGGAGATTTACAGGTAGAAATATTAAGAGAAGCGTTAAATAAAGTTATTTATAGAAACGAGATTCTTCGCACACATTTTCATTTTTTGCGTGGTTTTAAAACACCTATTCAAGTAATAGATACTAATAGCAATGTATTTTTAAAAAATTACTATTTAAGAAATAAATATTCTCAAGAGGAAGAGATAGAAGCGCTCTTTGATAAATTCAGAGAACAGTCTATTGGGCAAGGGTTAAAATTTGAATTGGTAAGTTTTGCTTCCAAAAAACACATTTTATTTGTAAACTTACTATCCCTGTGTTCTGACTGTAAAACATTGAAAAATTTAGTTTATGAAATTAGTTACTATTATAGTACCTGTTTGCAGAATACAGAGCTAAATGAAGAACCATTACAATATGCTGATGTCGCTGCGTGGCAGAATGAATTAGTTGAGGCAGAAGGGACTACAATAAGAACAAATTACTGGCAGCAAGTAGATTTTTCGGCTCTGGATAGCTTAAAGCTTCCTTTTGAGAATTCTTTTTCTCAAAAATCAGAATTTGAACCTCAAGTTATTAGGTTAGTGATTCACAGCGATTTACTCACTAAAATTGCTGCAATATCCCAAAAATATCAAATTTCGATAGATAGATTTTTTCTTACTTGTTGGCAAATTCTACTTTGGCGTCTGACTGGACAATCAAATTTAATTACGGGTGTAGGATGTGAAGGACGCAACTATGAAGAATTAAAAACAGCACTAGGTTTATTTGCCAAATACTTACCGCTTGTTTATCACTTGCAGGCAAATCATACATTCACTGAAACCTTAATACAGGTTAACAAGTTAACAGATGAAATGCTTGAATGGCAAGACAGTTTTAATTGGGATGCATTTGCAAAAACAAGTGCGGGTGATAGAGAGCAGTCATTTTTACTATTTTGTTTTGATTTTGAAGACATAGTTAATAATTATAATGTTGGTGAAGTAGCATTTACAATTTATCAGCATGACGTCTGCTTGGACAGATTTAAAGTGAAACTTTCTTGTGTTCGTACACAAAATGATATAGTCAAAGTAGAATTTCACTATGATGCTAATCTTTTCCCTAAAAAAGATATTAAACGTTTGGCGAGCCAGTGGCAAACTTTGTTAATGAGCGTTATTAATAACCCCTCTTCAGCTATATCACAGTTGAACCTTCTCAATGAACAAGAGCGGGAACAACTCTTAGTTGCATTCAACAACACTAAAACAGCAGAGCTAAAATATAAATGTCTCCACAACTGGTTTGAACAGCAGTGCGACCGTACACCAGACAACATTGCAGTTATTTATGAAAATCAGCAATTTACCTACCAAAAATTGAATAATCTTGCTAACCAGCTATCTCATTACCTACAACAATTAGGTGTGAAACCAGATGTAATGGTAGGACTTTGTGTCGAAAGATCGCCTTTAATGTTGATTGGACTTTTAGGCACCTTAAAAGCAGGTGGAGCTTATGTACCAATTGATCCTAGCTATCCTTTAGAAAGAAAAGATTTTATCCTCAACGATTCTCAAATGCCAGTGCTGTTGACTCAACAGCATTTAATTGCCGATTTAGATATAAATGAAATTAAAGTAGTTTGTATAGATAGTGATTGGCAAGTCATAAACCAACAAAAAATCGACAATCCAACTACAACAACAACCGAATTAAATTTAGCTTATGTTATTTACACCTCTGGTTCCACTGGTAAACCAAAGGGTACTCTAATTCCTCATCAAGGATTAGTTAATTATCTAAGTTGGTGTACTCAAGCATACGCAGTAGAACAAGGAATAGGAACTTTAGTTCACTCACCTTTGGGTTTTGACTTAACAATTACCAGTCTTTTGTCTCCTTTATTAGTTGGTCGTACAGTCGAATTACTATCAGAAGAAAAAGGCATAGAAACCCTTTCTCAAGCTTTAAAGAAAAGCTCGAATTTAAGTTTGCTGAAAATTACCCCTGCTCACTTGGACTTGCTTAAGCAACAGTTATCTAGAGAAGAGATAGCAAATAAAACTAGAGCTTTTATTATTGGTGGGGAAAATTTATTAGCCCAAAGCATCACCTTCTGGCAAGATGTAGCTCCAGATACGATATTAGTAAACGAATACGGCCCTACAGAGACAGTGGTAGGCTGCTGTGTTTATCAGGTTCCAGTCGGTAAACATTCTTCAGGTTCTATACCTATTGGTAAGCCGATCGCTAATACCCAATTGTATATTTTAGATCAATCTTTGCAACCAGTACCAATGGGAGTAGCGGGTGAATTACACATTGGTGGACTGGGATTAGCCAGAGGTTATCTAAATCAACCTGACTTAACAGCCCTGAAATTTATTCCCAATCCCTTCAGCAACAAACAGGGCGATCACCTTTATAAAACTGACGACCTAGCCCGCTATTTACCAAGTGGAGATATTGAGTATATAGGTAGAATTGACAACCAAATAAAAATTCGAGGATTCCGCATTGAATTGGGGGAAATTGAAGCGGTTATAAATCAACACCCCGCAGTGGGAGAAACCGTAGTTGTAGTTAGCGAGGAATCGGTAAATTCTCAACGAATAGTCGCCTATCTAGTTCCTCAAAAAGAGCAAACACTGGCAATTACTGAATTACGTAGCTTTTTGGAGTCGAAGCTGCCAAGCTACATGGTACCAAAAGCTTTTGTGACATTGGAGGCGCTACCATTAACACCCAATGGTAAGGTTGACCGCAAAGCACTACCCTTAGCTGATACAAATCGCCCAGAGTTGAAAGTTGTCTATCAAGCACCTCAAACTGAAACAGAACAAGCTATTGCTGATATTTGGCAAAAATTACTTAACCTTGAAGACATAGGAATTCATGATAACTTCTTTGAACTTGGTGGACATTCATTGCTTCTAGTTCAAGTTCATAGCCAATTATGTGAAATGTTTAAAAAAGATTTATCACTAATTGAACTATTCAGATATCCAACCATCAGTTCTTTGGCTGAGTTTATTTGTCTATTTAATAATTATGAATCATCAGATTTCAATCACAAGGATGATCGTTCTAAACAGTTAGAGGAAGGTAAAACTAGAATTAAACAATTTCTGAAAATTAGTAAAAAGGTTAAATAATATGAATAATTCAGTTCATTTCCACCAAACGGGTTTAGAAATAGCTATTGTTGGCATGGCAGGACGTTTTCCTGGTTCTAAAAATATTGAGGAATTTTGGCAAAACTTAAGAGATGGTGTAGAGTCAATAGTGCATTTTACAGATGAAGAACTCAAATCTTTGGGAATTGACATTGCCGTACTGAGTAATCCTAATTATGTTAGAGCCAAAGGTGTATTAGAAAATATAGAATTGTTTGATGCTCCCTTTTTTGGCTTCAATCCCAGAGAAGCAGAAGTTATTAATCCCCAACAGCGTATTTTCTTAGAGTGTGCTTGGCAAGCCCTTGAAAGTGCTGGCTATGATTCCAAGCAATATAAAGGATTGATTGGCGTTTATGCTGGTATGGGTATCGATGATTATTTAATTAACCTTTATTCAAATCAAAATATTAGGAATTATATTGATACTCAACAGCTTGTTTTTGGAAATGATAAAGATTTCATCACAACACGAGTTTCTTATAAGTTAGACCTAGAAGGACCTTCTGTAGATGTTCAAACAGCCTGTTCTACTTCATTAGTTGCTGTACATTTAGCTTGTCGAAGTTTGCTTGGTGGTGAATGTGATATGGTCTTAGCCGGTGGTGTTGGAATTAGACCATCACACCCATCAGAAAAATATGGATATTTTTATCAAGAAGGAGGAATTTTATCTCCAGATGGTCACTGTCGTGCCTTTGATGCTAAAGCACAGGGAACTGTTGGCGGTGAGGGTGTAGGAATTGTAGTTTTGAAGCGATTAGAAGATGCCCTAGCCGATAGAGATTGTATTCATGCTGTTATCAAAGGTTCAGCTATCAATAATGATGGGGCTTTCAAAGTTAGCTATACAGCACCTCGTATCGATACTCAAGCGAGCGTGATTAGAGCGGCTCAAACGATTGCTGAAGTTGAACCCGATACAATAACTTACATTGAGGCACATGGGACAGGAACTTCTTTAGGCGACCCGATTGAAATTGCAGCACTGACACAAGCTTTTTATGCTAATGCTGCTAATTCACGGAAGAAAAATTATTGTGCTATTGGTTCAGTTAAAACGAATATTGGACACCTAGATACTACAGCTGGTGTTGCAGGCTTAATAAAAACAGTTTTAGCGCTTAAAAATAAACAGATACCTCCCAGCTTAAATTTTGAGCAGCCTAATCCCAAAATTGATTTTGACAATAGCCCCTTCTACGTTAACACCACACTTTCAGAGTGGAACACTAACGGCATACCCCGCCGTGCTGGAGTGAGTTCATTTGGTATTGGTGGAACTAACGCTCATGTGATCTTGGAAGAAGCTCCAACGTCTCAACCCTCTAGCCTTTCTCGTTCTTGGCAGTTGCTATTCCTTTCTGCAAAAACTGAGTCAGCATTGGAAACTGCCACAGTAAATTTACTTACTCACCTCAAGCAGCATCATGAGTTAAACTTAGCCGATGTTGCATATACTCTACAAGTTAGTCGGCGAGCATTTGAACATCGTCGTATGCTTCTATGTAAGAATTTGGAAGATGCAGTTACAGTTCTGGAAAACCTAGATTCACAGAGAACATTTACTCATTTCCAAGAACCTTGTAATAGACAAATTGTGTTTATGTTTTCTGGTCAAGGTTCACAGTATGTGAATATGGCGCGAGAGTTATATGAGACTGAGTTAGTATTTCGGAAACATATAGATGAGTGCTGTGAAATACTTCAATCTCATCTTGGCGTTGACTTATGCACGATTTTATATCCAAATGAAGATAAGACAGAAGTTGGCACACAACAATTGCTACAAACTCAGATTACTCAGCCAGCGCTATTCGTTATTGAGTACGCCCTAGCTCTGTTGTTGATATCCTGGGGTATATCTCCAACGGCAATGATTGGTCACAGTATAGGGGAGTATGTAGCTGCTACTTTGGCTGGAGTATTTTCTTTAGAAGATGCTTTGGCGATAGTAGCAACACGAGGAAAACTGATGCAGCAGTTACCTGATGGTGCGATGCTCTCGATTGGGCTGACACAAAAGGAGGTACAACAACTTTTAGAGCAGGAAGTGTCTCTAGCTGCAAGTAATGCACCTTCTTCCTGTGTGGTATCGGGTTCCACAGAAGCGATAGACCAATTGCAACAGGAGCTACAACAAATAGGTGTAAGCTGTAGACGTTTGCACACTTCCCATGCCTTTCATTCTCAAATGATGGAACCCATCATTGAGACCTTTGTCCAATTTCTACAAAAGGTTAAACTAAATCCACACCAAATTCCTTTTATATCCAACCTCAGCGGTACTTGGATTACAACAGCCCAAGCAACAGACCCTAATTATTGGGCAAAACATCTGAGGCAGCCTGTACGTTTTTGCGAAGGAATTACTGAGTTAGCGAAAACACCTGAAACATTATTCTTGGAAGTAGGACCAGGACGAACGTTAAGCACTTTTGTTAAACAACATCAAAAAGAAGAATCCCTAGTACTGACATCACTTCGTCACCCTCAACAGCAAGAATCAGATGTCGCATTTTTACTTAATAGTTTAGGTAAGCTGTGGCTATTTGGTGTGAAAGTAGATTGGCCAGGTTTTTATACTTACGAGCACCGTCATCGCATTCCTTTACCAACCTATCCTTTTGAACGCCAGCGTTACTGGATTGAACCACAGGCTTCTTTGCAACAGATAACAAAGGACAGAAAACAGAGCGAGAAGCTTTTCAATTCCCTGCTCTGGAGATCTTTGGTCAAAGCTGCTGAGGATCAAGCTTGTGCAGGAGTTAAGGAATTTGATGAGCAATTATATCTGGCGAACAAACAATGCTTGGAGGGTTTATGCACTGCTTACATGAACCTTGGTCTAAAGCATTTAGGTGCTTTTAGCAATCCAAACAAACAGTATTCCATTGAGGAGTTGTTTGAGCAATGTCAAATTATTCCTCGCTATCGCCAATTATTGTGTCGTTGGCTGAATGTACTCGTAGAGCAAGGTCAACTACAGCAAGATCGGGGACTATTTACCAACCTTGCATCATTTTCAACAGATATTAATACTCTTTTAGAAGAAGTAAAAATTCAATTTGCTGATACACCTAAAGTAGTGGATGTTGTCCAGCAGTGTGGAGAAAATTTGGCAACCATACTGACTGGTAAACAAGAACCGTTAGAGTTGTATGTAGCTTTGACTCAAAAGAGATCAGCACAGATAGCCCAAGATTCAGATCAAAAGTTACCCCTGTATGAGTACTATAAGGGAATTATCCAGGCAAGTCTAGAGCAAGTGGTGAAGTTATTACCACCGGATGTCAACCTGAGAATTCTGGAAATCGGCGGTGGAAACGGAATTGCTACAGAAGTTCTGCTCCCAATTTTGCCATCGAAGCAAACTAACTACACTTTTACGGATGTGGGTGGTTTGTTCCTGCAATTAGCCGAACAAAAATTTAGCGCCTATCCTTTTGTTGAATATCGCTTGCTAGATATTGAGCGACCTCCAAGCGAGCAGGGTTACTCAACGCACAGCTTTGATGTAGTAGTAGCTGTCAATGTGCTGCACGTTACTCGAAACATGACACAAACCTTAGAGCATGTACGCTCTTTGCTAGCCCCTGGAGCCTTTTTACTGATTTGGGAAATCACACAACCTCAGATAGAATTTGACATGACCGAAGGTCTGCTCATGAATCCGCTTGAGGATGAAGAACGCAGCCAAGGAAATCCGTTTTTATCAAAAGAGCAGTGGGAGGAAGCGCTATACGATCATGGGTTTGTTGAGGTAGTGGCTCTATCTGAGACTGAAGCTTTTGGGCACGATGTTCTGGTGGCTCAGGCTTCGACGTCGGTAGATTTATCAGCATCGTCAGCATTTACTGTATTGGTTGAGCAAAAAAAAGCTGATCAGATGCATCAATTCTCATTAAACAAGAAAGCCCACATTGCTGATTGGTTCTATATTCCATCATGGAAACGCTCGATGCTACCGCAACCTTTTAAATTTAAGGTTCAGGGGGTTCAGCCCGGATGCTGGTTAGTATTTATTGATGAGTGCGGTTTGGGTTTGAAAATAGTGAAGCAACTTGAACTTGAGGGTCAGAATGTAGTTACGGTAAGTATCGGAGAGCAATTTACCAACGAAAGCAAATCTCTTAAACGCATATATACCATCAACCCTCGACAACAAGAAGATTATTATGCCCTGCTTGAAGAACTTCACACACTCGACTTAACTCCAAAAACAATTGTTCATTTATGGAGTGTCACGCCGAAGGGTAACACAGAATTGTCAATCGAGTCTCTTGAGAAGTCTGAAGTTCTATGCTTTTACAGCCTGATCTTTCTAGCACAAGCACTCGAAAAACAAAATCTGACAGATTCCTTTCAAATTGGGATTGTGTCAAACAATATTCAGGAAGTAGTAACTTCAGATCTGCTGTACCCAGAAAAGGCAATAGCTCTTGGAGCTTGTAAGGTGATTTCCCAAGAGTACCCGAACATAATCTGCCGTAGCATTGATGTTGTTATTCCCGAAACAGAAAGTTGGCAAGAAAAAAAACTTATAGATCAGCTGCTGGCGGAACTCACTACCGAGCCATTTGATCGGGTTGTAACCTACCGTGGAAATTATCGCTGGGTGCAGACTTTTGAACCCATCCGATTGAATGAAGCCGCCGAAGGAAAACCTCGGTTAAGGGAAGGAGGAGTCTATCTGATCACAGGAGGATTGGGAGGCGTTGGTCTCCTTAATGCAGAATATTTGGCAAAGACTGTACATGCAAAGCTAATACTGGTAGGACGTTCGGCTTTTCCTAATCGAGATGAGTGGTTACAATGGCTATCAGATCATGACGAGCAGGATAGCATAAGTCATAAAATCCGGAAATTGCAAGAACTTGAGACTTTGGGAGCAGAGGTTCTGGTGATCAACACCGATGTTACCAATCGAGAACACATGAAAACAACAATCACTCAAGTAAACAATCGATTTGGTAAAATTCATGGAGTCATCCATAATGCTGTAGAAAATAAAGAAGGATTAATTGCACAAAAAACGTTTGAAACGGGACGAGTTATTCTTACACCCAAAATCATGGGAACATTAGTACTCCATGATCTTTTCAAAGATGCTGATCTGGATTTTTTTGTACTGACTTCATCACAAGCTTCAGTTATAGGTGGAATAGGGCAAGTGGAATATGCCGCTCGATGTGCCTTTCTTGACGCATTTGCATTCTATAGTACCTCCAAGTATGACATGTTCATTAGAACCATGAACTGGAATAGATGGAATACTGCAGAATGGATAGCTAAAACAAACTTAACGCGTGTGTCAGAATTAACACTTGAAGAAGCAGCATTAAGCCTTGAAGAAGGCATGGAGGCTTTTAGGCGTATTCTGTTTTGTAGCACAATGCCTCAGGTAGTTGTATCAAATAGTGATTTTAATCACCTGATTAATCATAACTTGATCAATCTGAAAGATACTCTCGATTCTTTAGAGGAAGAATTTAGTAGAATTAGTCGAGCCAAAGCAACTCACAAGCGCCCCAACCTAAGAAATGATTATGTTGCTCCACGTAACGAGATTGAATGGACTCTGGCTGACATCTGGCAAGGAACGTTTGGTATTGAACAAGTGGGCATTCACGATAACTTTTTTGAGTTAGGAGGAGATTCTTTACTTATTACAGTTGTCCTTTCTCGGCTCCGTAAAACTTTCAAGATAGAACTGCCTTATAAAAGCTTCTTTGATAAACCTACCATGGCTGAACTGGCTGAGGTTATTGTACAAATATTGGCTGAGCAGACAGATCGAGAACAGCAGATTCAGATGCTAGCAGAAATCGAGAAACTCTCGGAAGAGAAAGCACAAGCAATGCTTGTCTTGGAAGAGCGATTGATTGAAGCAGGAGATAACAATGAGTGACCTTTCTCAGCAGATTGCTAATCTTTCCCCAAAGAAACGCGAGCTTTTTTTGCAAAGGCTTAACAAAAAAAAGGAAGATGTCTTCTTACAAAAACAAATCAAGTTCCAAGGTCGAAAGTCCAACTGTTTTCCTCTGTCCTTTGCCCAACAAATGCTATGGATTTTAGACCAGCTGCAGCCAGGTAACTCTGCACATCACATACCCATTATTTTACGTCTCACAGGTTCTCTCAACATAGCTGCACTTTTGCAAACTTTTAACGAAATCATAAGCCGTCATGAAGCGCTGCGAAGCAATTTCCAAACATTTGAAGGACAACCAATAGCTGTCATCTCAGAAGAAAAACCCATAACGCTATCGATATTCGATATTAGCGACCTGGCAGAAAATCAACAACAAGCCGAAATTAAACAACAAGCAGCACAAGAAGCACAACAACCCTTTGACATTAGCAACGACCATCTACTGAGGGTAAAACTGTTACGTCTTGGAGAGGAAGAACATATCGTCCTGCTAACAATCCACCACATTGTCTTTGACGGTTGGTCAATCGGCGTATTAGTAGAAGAATTAGCAAAACTTTATCAAGCCTTTTGTAATGGACAACCCTCTCCATTACCTACGTTACCGATACAGTATGTGGACTTCGCTGTTTGGCAACGACAATGGTTACAAGGTGAGGTACTAAAATCTCAAATTTCTTACTGGCGAAAGCAGTTAGAGAACGCGCCAAGAGTATTAGAATTACCTACAGACTACCCGAGACCAGCAGTTCAAACTTACCGTGGTGCAACTTACTCATTTGAGTTATCGAAAGAACTATCCGTATCCCTCAATAAATTAAGCCAGCAGCAGGGAAGTACTTTATTTATGACCCTGTTAGCAGGTTTTCAAATACTGCTATGGCGTTATACAGGTCAACAAGACATTGTGGTTGGCTCACCTATTGCTAACCGCAACCGAGAAGAAATAGAAGAGTTGATTGGATTTTTTGTCAATACCCTAGTGTTGAGAACTAACTTGGCAGGAAATCCCAGTTTTGAAGAGCTACTCAAGCAGGTGCGGGAAGTAGCACTAGGAGCTTATGCACATCAGGATTTACCTTTTGAGTTGTTAGTTGAGCAATTGCAACCACAGCGAGACTTAAGCCATACACCACTATTTCAAGTCATGTTTGTGCTTCAGAATGCGCCAATGCCAGCTTTAGAGTTGCCTGGTTTAACTTTAACTCAGTTGGAAAGTGATAGTGGTAGTGTCCCGTTTGATTTAACCCTGACGATGACAGAAACGGAGTCAGGATTAGTTGGAAGTTTTGAATACAGTACTGATTTATTTGCTCAAAGTTCTATACACAGAATGGTAGGTCACTTGCAAACGTTGCTTGAAGCAATTGTTGCAAATCCGCAGCAGCGTTTGTCAGATTTACCACTTTTGACAGGAGTTGAGCAGAATCAATTGCTGCAGGAGTGGAATAATATAGAAATTGAATATCCCCAGGATAAATGTATCCATGAATTATTTGAAGCACAAGTAGAGAAAACACCTGATGCGATCGCAGTCGTATTTGAAAATCAACAGTTAAGTTATAGAGAATTAAATCGACGAGCTAATCAGTTGGCACACTACTTGCGTTCAGCGAAGCTGTCGCGTAGCGATTCGCTGGGAGTAAAACCAGAGGTATTGGTCGGGATTTGTGTCGAACGCTCTCTAGAGATGAGTATAGCCATTTTAGGCATCCTCAAGGCAGGAGCAGCCTATGTACCCATTGACGTAAATTATCCAAAAGAGCGGATTGAATATATATTAGAAGATGCTCAAGTGGAAATTCTCTTGACTCAACAGCATCTAGAAGTTGAATTGCCTAAACACCAAGCATCACTATTGTATTTAGAGCGCAATTGGTCAGATATTGCCCAACAATCAACCCAGAATTGTCGCAGCCAAGTCACCTCGGAAAACTTAGCCTATGTAATTTACACATCAGGTTCGACAGGCAAACCAAAAGGGGTAGCAGTAAACCATCAGGCATTAGTCAATTACACTTTAGAAATTGCCGAGCAGTTTCAGCTACAAAAGAGCGATCGCTTCCTTCAATTTGCCTCAATTGGTTTTGACGTAGTAGTTGAAGAACTCTTTCCCACTTGGATAAAAGGAGCTACAGTAGTCCTGCTAGAAAATAAGGAGCTAATCTCCTGTAGCGAATTCCAGCAATTAATTAATAAACAACAGTTAACGGTATTTGAGTTACCTACAGCTTACTGGCATCAATGGGTATCAGAACTAGCTTCAAATCAAGATCAAGTACCTAGTTGTGTTCGATTTGCGATTGTGGGGGGAGAAAGAATCTCCGCTGAAAGATTGAGACAATGGCAGCAATGGCAGACCCCGCTAGTTCATGTATACGGACTTACTGAAACAACAGTCACCTCAACACTCTATCACTTAAACAGTGAGATAGAAGCACTAGATATAGGCAATTCCCTTTCGATTGGAAGAGCGATCGCTAATACACAAATATACTTACTAGACTCTCATCTACAACCTGTACCAGTAGGAGTAGCAGGAGAAATATACATAGGAGGAGCAGGAATAGCCAGAGGATATATTAATCGAGCAGAATTAACCGCCCTTAGATTTATTCCCAATCCCTTTAGCACTAAACCAGGTTCCCGACTATATAAAACAGGAGATTTAGCCCGATATTTAAAAAATGGAGAAATTGAGTATATTGGCAGAATTGACCATCAAGTTAAACTCAGAGGATTCCGCATTGAACTAGGAGAAATAGAAGCGGTATTAAACCAACATCCAGAAGTCAGAGAGTGTGTAGCAATTGACCGAGAAGATATACCAGGTCAAAAACGATTGGTTGCTTATCTAGTACCTGAAAAATCAGGGGAATTAGCGATCGCGAAAGTGCGGAGTTTTCTTAAACGTCAACTTCCAGACTACATGATTCCCTCTGCTTTCGTCGAATTAAAAACTTTACCACTGACATCTAATGGTAAGATAGATAGAAAAGCATTACCCACACCTGATAACATACGTCCCCAATTGGAGGCGGTTTATCAGCCACCCCAAACTGAAATAGAACAAACTATTGCTGATATTTGGCAAAAGTTACTTAAACTTGAAGACGTAGGAATGCATGATAACTTCTTTGAACTTGGTGGTCATTCGCTGCTTTTAGTTCAAGTTCATAGCAAGTTACTTGAACTTTTGAAACGAGATTTATCTCTCCTCGATCTATTTAGATACCCAACCATCAACTCTTTAGCGAATTATTTTAATCAGATGGAAAATCAACAACCATCTCATGATATTATGGCTGGTATGGACGAAAGAATAGCAGATGGAAAAGCCCAACAAAGAAAGCGTCTGCAAAGAATTAAGTCTGTTTAAAATATTTAATCTTAATTAATCTTAATTAAGATTAATTGGTATTTGGGTATCTCGAATTAACCTTAAGTTGCAGGTGTTCAGTAAACAAGTTTGAATAAGTAATTGTATTGAAAAGATTCAAGGAATAATTGAGAGAATGACTATTCCAACAGCATCAACTTCTACTAACGGATCGGAAATAGCGATTATTGGATTGTCAGGAAGATTTCCTGGAGCGAAAAACATTGATGAATTCTGGAATAATCTTCAAAATGGCATAGAATCAATCTCTTTTTTCAGTGACGAAGAACTGTTGGAAGCAGGAATAGATGAAGAACTTCTAAGAGACCAAAACTATGTTAAAGCACATGGTGTATTAGAAGATGCCGAATTATTTGATGCTTCTTTTTTTGGATTTAATCCCAGAGAAGCGGAAATCACTGACCCACAGCACCGCATTTTTTTGGAGTGTGCATGGGAAGCTTTAGAAAATGCAGGATATAAATCTGGAATCGAGAAATGTCCAATAGGTGTGTTTGCAGGATGTGACTTGAATTCCTACTTACTCAATGTTTATTCAAATCAAAAGGCTATATCAGTAGATGGACAACAACTAGTAATAGCTTGTGAGAAAGATTTCCTTTGTACACGTACTTCTTATAAGCTTAATCTAACTGGGCCTAGTTACACAGTTCAAACAGCTTGTTCAACATCCTTAGTTGCTGTTCATTTAGCTATCATGAGCTTACTCAATGGTGAATGTGATATCGCTTTAGCTGGTGGTGTTGCCATCGGTGCGGAAAGAAAAGCTGGATATGTATATACAGAAGGGGGAATAGCTTCTCCTGACGGACATTGCCGTGCATTTGATGCTAATGCCCAGGGAGCAGTGGGTGGTGAGGGTGTCGGCATTGTAGTATTAAAGCGATTAGAAGATGCTCTGTTGCATCGCGATACGATTCATGCTGTAATCAAAGGTTCAGCTATCAATAATGATGGTTCATTCAAGGTTAGCTATACAGCACCCCGCATCGACACCCAAGCAAAGGTAATTAGAACAGCCCAATTAGTAGCCGAGGTCGAACCGGAAACTATTACTTACATTGAGGCTCACGGAACCGGAACAGCTTTGGGAGACCCAATTGAAATTGCAGCTTTGACACAAGCTTTTCGCTTAAGTACCCAAAATATTGGATTCTGCGCTATTGGTTCGGTTAAAACCAATATTGGACATTTGGACACAGCAGCTGGAGTGGCGGGATTAATCAAAACAGTCCTAGCCCTGAAGCACAAGCAAATACCTCCGAGTTTGCACTTTACTTCGCCTAATCCTGAAATTGACTTTGCTAACAGTCCTTTCTATGTCAATACCCAACTTGCCGAATGGTCAAGTAATGATACTCCTCGACGTGCTGGAGTTAGTTCCTTTGGGTTAGGGGGAACCAATGCCCATGTGGTTATCGAAGAAGCCCCGGTTGTAGAGACGCGAGATCTCGCGTCTCTACATTCTCGACCTTGGCAATTATTAATGCTATCCGCCAAAACCAGTTCGGCGCTGGAAACGGCGACAACAAATTTAGCTAACTATTTTCAAGAACATCCTGATTTAAATCTTGCTGATGCGGCTTACACATTCCAGGTTGGGCGTAAGGCTTTCGACTATCGGCGCACGGTTGTCTGCCGAGATATTCAAGATGCTGTAAATGCACTTCAAGACCCAAGGCGGGTTATTACTAATACCCAGAAAACTGAGCAACGTTCTGTTGCTTTCATGTTTTCTGGACTGGGAACTCAGTATCTTGATATGGCTGTTGAGCTTTATCAAACTGAGGCAACATTTCGTACCTCTGTTGACCAATGTTGCGAAATCCTTAAACCGCTCCTTGATCTGGATTTGCGAGATGTCTTGTATCCTCAGAAAAACAGCTCAAATGGTAGTAAGCAAAAGCAAGATACCCCCTCAAGTGGGTTAGATTTGCGAAAAATGTTAGGTCGTGGTCAGGAAAAGGCAGATGCAGAGACATTACAGGCAACATCTCTACTAAATCAAACCGTTTTTACTCAACCAGCTATATTTGTTGTTGAATATGCTTTAGCTCAATTGTGGATATCGTGGGGAATTCGTCCTGCGGCAATGATTGGCTACAGCATCGGCGAATATGTAGCAGCAACTCTAGCCGAGGTTTTGTCTTTAAAAGATGCTTTAACCTTAGTAGCTAGAAGGGCGCAAATGATTGAAGAGTTGCCAGAGGGGGCCATGCTGGCAGTGCCGCTTTCAGAGTCAGAAATACAGCCCCTCCTGAATGAAAAAATTTCCATGTCTGCAATCAACGGGTCATCGTTGTGTGTGATTGCAGGTACCAAGGATGCGGTGGAAGAATGGGAACGACAACTGGGCGAGAAAAATTTAATTGGTAAGCGTTTGCAGACTTCTCATGCTTTTCATTCTGTGATGATGGAGGTGATCGCACCTGCCTTTGGTGATTTAGTCAAAACATTTAGCCTGAAACCCCTGAAAATTCCCTATATTTCTAACGTTACCGGCACCTGGATTACAGCAGAGCAAGCAACAGACCCCAGTTATTGGGTGAAGCACCTCTGTCAAGCAGTACGTTTTGCTGAGGGAGTGCAACATCTGTGGCAAAAAGACAATCCGATTTTATTAGAAGTTGGCCCTGGTCAAGCATTAATTAGTTTCGCGTCGCAATGCCTAGAAAGTGAGGATAGAGCTAAATTATTGATGCTTCCCACCCTTCGCCATTCCTACGAGCAACACTCAGATGTCGCCTTTTTTATGAATACATTGGGTCGCCTTTGGCTGGCTGGGGTAGAAGTAGATTGGTCTGCCTTTTATGCTAATGAACAACGCGCTCGTATTTCCTTACCAACCTATCCATTTGAACGTCAGCGTTACTGGATTGATGCCAATCCTGAAGCTAACTTGGCTACGCAAGCGCAGCAAGCATTACACAAAAAACCGAATATTGATGACTGGTTTTACATCCCTTCCTGGAAGCGTTCTCCCCATTTCCCATCAAAGTCATCACAAAAACCATGTTGCTTAGTCTTTGTTGATACTCTTGGAGTTGGTTCGCAAGTTGCAGAGCAGTTGGAATCACAGGGTCATAATGTCGTAAATGTAACAATTGGAGAGCAATTTACCAAGTTACGTGATCGCGCTTACGCAATTAATCCCCAATCCAGTAGTGATTATGATACATTGCTGGCAGAACTTAGCAGATTGGATTTAAATTCAAATGTGATCGCTCACTTTTGGAGCGTTACGGCAAATGATACCTTATCCTCCTATAAGGCGATAGAACAAACAGAATCGTCGCATCAGTTTTTTGAAGAAACCCAAATTTTGGGTTTCTGGAGTTTGCTATTTCTAGTCCAAGCTTTGGGAAGGCGGAATATTTCCGATACTTTGAAGTTAACAGTTGTAACAAGTAATGTACATGATGTAACTGGCGAAGATAGCTTATGTCCTGAAAAATCAACATTACTAGGAGCGTGTAAGGTAATTCCCAAAGAATACCCTAAGATAACTTGCTCTACCATTGACATAGTAATTCCTTCTTACGAAAACCCAGCAGCACCAAAACTCATAGATTATCTTGTCACAGAAATTAGTTCCCAAACAAGTGATGACAGCGATGACATAGTAGCCTATCGAGGTCATCATCGTTGGGTGCAAACTTTTGAACCAGTGCGGCTAGATCAAGACATTGACAGTAAATCTAAGGTAAGAGAAGGAGGAGTTTACTTAATTACTGGGGGACTTGGTGGTATTGGTTTGGCCTTAGCAGAAAATCTAGCTCAGACAGCACATACTAAATTAATTCTTGTTGGACGAAAAGGACTGCCTGAACGCTCACAATGGGAACAATGGTTAGAAACTCATGATAAGCAAGATAGTGTTAGCCGTAAAATTGAAAAAGTTCTGGCACTTGAGAAATTGGGAGCTACTGTTCAAGTTCACAGTGCCGATGTAGCTAATCTTGAGGAAATGCAAGCAGTAGTTGCTCAAGTATGCAAACAATTTGGTCGTATCGATGGTGTCATTCATGCAGCAGGTATTGCTCCAGGTGGCATGATTCAACTCAAGACAAAGGAAATGGCAAATAGCGTATTCGCAGCAAAAGTCAGGGGAACACTAGTAATAGAGAAAGTTTTGAAAGATTTTAAATTGGATTTCTTTGTGCTTTGTTCATCCCACAGTTCTATAGTCAGAGACTTGGGACAAGTAGATTACTGCGCTGCAAATGCTTTTCTTGACGCATATGCCCATCACTGTGCTTACGAATCACGCCAATTCACAACATCAATTAATTGGTGTATATGGCAATTAGGAATGGCTGTAGAGAGTGTAGTGCCAGATGAAATTAAGCAGGTACGCGAAGAAGCCCTCAAAGTAGGAATGACTCCTCAAGAAGGTATTAATGCTTTTAATCGAGTTTTAGAAAGCAACTTACCTAATATAGTTGTATCGACACAAGATTTTCCAGCTTTAATTGAACAAAGTAAATTCGTTCAATCAGTGGAAGAGGAATATGCAATATTAGAAAAGAAATTAGTTTCAGTAAATATTGCTTTACCGAATCATTCCCGTCCTAACTTGGAGAATGATTACGTAGCTCCTCGTAATGAAATTGAAGAAAATTTTGCTCAAATTTGGCAGCAACGTCTTGGAATAGACCAAGTAGGAATTAATGATAATTTTTTTGAATTAGGAGGTGATTCTGTTCTTGCAATTCAAATTGTTGCCAAAGCAAACCAATTAGGCTTCAAGCTAACACCTCAACAAATGTTTCAGCATCAGACTATTGCTGAATTAGCAACAGCAGCGTCTATGCAAGAAACAAAACTAACTGAACGTCCTTTACAAGCAGGGGAAGTATATCTCACACCTATCCAGCATCGGTTCTTTGCTCAAAATCGGCGAGATGTAAATTCCTTTAGCCAGTCCTTACTGTTGGAGGTAAAACAAACCTGCGATCGCCAGTTATTAGAACAGGCTGTAAGATACGTAATTCAATACCACGATGTATTTCGTCTACGCTTTACTCAAACAGAATCTGGGTGGCAACAAATTGAAGCTAATATCAATGATGTAGATGTAATAGAATACGAATATGTCGATTTGACTTCGCTTTCAGAAACAGAGCATGAACATGCTTTGGAGTCTAAAATTAAAGAAATACAAAGTAGCTTCAACCTAAGTGAAGGTTCGCTTGTAAAAGTTGCTTTAATTGAATTGCGATCGCAGAGAAATAGCTACCTAGCAATTGCCATCCATCCTCTTTTAGTAGATACAATCTCTTGGCAAATTTTGCTAGAAGATTTACAAACAGCCTATCAGCAACTCAGCGAAGCAAAAGCGATATATTTACCTGATAAAACGACTTCATTCAGTCAATGGGCACAGCATATCCAAGATTACGCTGAGACTTCAGAAGTTATGCGGGAGCGAAAATACTGGTTAACACAAGCCCAAAAACCTTTCTGCATCCTGCCCGTGGACTATCCTGGTAGGGAAAATACAGGGGCAAACTTTGATATCGTATCCATTTCTTTAGATAAAACACAAACACAAGCCTTATTAAACAATGTCAACAAGGCTTATAATACCCAAATAAATGATGTTCTCCTCACAGCATTGGTGCAAGCATTTGCAAAGTGGACGGGAAAGCCACAACTCTGGGTAGACCTCGAACACAATAGCCGAGAGAAAATATTCAAAAATTTAAGTAATATATTCCTGGATCGTACAGTTGGTTTATTTACAACTTGCTTTCCTGCAAATTTGGATATAACAGAGGGTGACGACGAAGGAAGTGCATTAGTAGCAGTCAAAGATTATTTGCGTAGTATTCCCAATCGAGGTGCTGGATATGATTTGCTTCGCTATATAAGCAGTAATCAGGAGATTCAATCGGAGCTAAAATCATTTCCTCAACCTCAAGTGAGTTTTAAATACTTAGGTAATTTTGACCTACTTCTTTCCCAGCCATCTTTATTTCATTTAACCCAGCAGCCTTTTAAACTGAATCGAAACTCAAGTGCAAATCGGTTTTACTTATTGGAAATAAATGGAGTTATTGTTCAAGAGCAGTTGCAATTGAATTGGATTTACACTACAGAATTTCATCGCCGAAAAACAATTGAAACATTAGCTTTAAATTACATTGAGGCTCTACAAAATTTAATTGCTCACTGTCAGTCTCTTAAAGGACAAAAATTTACAACTTCTGACTTCCCAAAAGCAAACTTGAGCCAAAAAAACTTAGATAAGCTTCTAGCAAAAATTAATCAAGCAAATGAGGATTCAGCACAATGAAAGCAGAAAATATAGAGGATATATTTGAGCTTACACCTGTACAAAAAGGTATACTATTCCATTCTTTGTACGAAAGAGAATTATCATTATATTTTTCTCATTCTCCTATAGGTTTACGTGGTAAATTAAATATCAAGGCTTTTGAAGAAGCATGGCAAAAAATTGTAGACAGACATGCAATTTGGCGTACAGCATTTTACTGGGAAGACATTGATAATCCCTTACAAGTCGTCTATAAAACTGTGAAAATTTCCTTAAATCAATATGATTGGTGCGGTATCGAACAAGCAGAACAGGAAGAGCGTTTGAAATCGTTTTATGATAGCGATCGCAAATTATATTTTGACTTATCGCAGCCATGTCTGATGCGTATAACTTTAATTCGTCTTGCTCATGATTACTATGAATTTGTTTGGAGTACTCATCATATAGTCACAGATGGATGGTCTTCTGCGATAATATTAGATGAGTTCCTACAAATTTATGAAGCACTTTGTGAAGGTAAAGAAATAAGATTTGCATCGAATAGTTCTTTCCGTGATTATATCGACTGGTTACAGGAGCAGGACATAGAAAAAACTGAAGCTTTTTGGAGACAACAATTAGCGGGTATTAAAGCACCAACACCTCTAATTTTTATAGAGAATAAGCAGTTAAAATTGACAGAACAGAGGTACGATCAAGAAAAATTAAAACTGTCAAAAGAAAAGACACAATCACTGTTATGTTTTATCGCAACAAATCGCCTAACTCTAGCTGCATTAATCAATGGAATTTGGTCTATTCTCCTTAGTCGATATACTTGTCGTAGCAACATAGTCTATGGCTGTACAGTCACTGGAAGACCAGTAGACTTAGCAGAAGTAGAGTCAATAACAGGTTTATTTATAAATACTTTGCCCGTAAATTTAAAAATAAATACAGAGCAACATTTGTTACCATGGCTCAAAGATATTCAGACTAAATTAGTCGAATTACGTCATCATGAATACACTTCACTGACACAAATTCAAGGCTGGAGTGAGGTACCCCGAAATTTACCTTTATTTGAAAGTTTTGTTGTGGTTGAGAACACTCCAAGTGGTCAATCTGCACTAAGCTGGAAAGGAAATTTAGAAATTGATATAAGTAAAGGTGAGTATTTCAGAACAAATTATCCTTTAAATTTAGTTATATATCCAGATTTGGAAATGATAGTGGCAATTTCATATGATTCTCGGAGATTTGATATTGCTACAATTTCTGGAATACTTGCAGATTTTCAAGTAGCTTTAGAATATATAATGGCTAATCCTTTTGTCAAAATTAAAGAGTTATCGTTTTCAACAGCAAGACAACAGGAAATATCAAAATATTTAGAAAAAGAAGCTGTATTATTTGATTAGTAATTAGCTTTAATACGTTAACAAAGATACTAATCTAGTGAGTAAATTCACAAGCAATATAATCGAAATGCAGTAATTATAGATATTGAAAAAATTGCCATCATCGAAAAAAATTCAAGTAATCAAATCAGAAAAGAAGCTAAGTAATTAACAAAGTTAAATGAATTTCAACACTGATGGAAACATTAACCAAGAACCCAATTAACGAAATTGCTCCTGCTCTTTTAGAGGGTTGGATGAGGGATTATTATTTCAGTACCGAAATTGATATCGGTAGTAGTGGGGTAGAAAACTTTTCGCTCACCGAGCTTTATCAACTTACTAACCTTACTCAAGAAGAACTGAATAATGTAGTCTTCCACGATAGCTCCAGCTTGGGAAGTTTGCAGTTGCGTCAAGCTATTGCCTCGCGCTGGAGTAATGGAGATCCAGAGCAAGTTATGGTAACTCATGGCTCAAGTGAAGCCAATTTCTTAATCATGAATGGGCTGCTTAATGCTGGTGATGAAGTAGTTGTCTTAGATCCTTGCTATCAACAACTATTTTCCATTGCTGAGTCGATCGGTTGCCAGTTAAAGCGTTGGCAACTTCGAGGTGAGGATAATTTTGCTCCTAATATTGAGGAAGCCAAAAAGTTAATTACCCCACGCACCCGAATGGTAATTGTTAACTTCCCTCACAATCCCACTGGTGTGTCATTAAGTCAACAAGAACAAAATGAGTTAATCGAGGCAGTAACGGAGGTAGGAGCTTATCTTGTTTGGGATGCGGCTTTTGCAGATATCGTTTACGACGGTATTCTCCTGTCCAATCCTAACTTATATTATGATCGCTCTATTTCAATGGGAACTTTTTCTAAATGCTATGGGTTACCAGGATTACGATTTGGATGGTGTTTGGCTTCAAAAGAACTGTTAGAGGGTTTTGTCCATTTGCGTGACTATATGACGCTTCATCTTTCTCCCATGATTGAACTGATTGCCCAAAGAGTTGTAGAAAAAGCCGACAATCTTCTAAGTATTCGTTTGCAGCAAGCCTATACTAATCTAGATATTTTATCTAAGTGGGTAGAAGAACATAAAGAGTTTGTAAGATGGTCACGTCCCCAAGGTGGTGTTTGTACATTTATGGGTTTACGAAGCATTTCAGATTCTGAGGCTTTTTGTCATCATCTAGCAAACGTTTATAAAGTGTTGCTTGTACCAGGTACTTGCTTTAATCATCCAAGTCATGTGCGATTAGGATTTGGAGGAGCTACATCTGATCTTAAGGAAGGTCTAAGTCGCTTATCAACAGCTTTAGTTACGGATTTTTGATTTTAAGGATGTATAGAAATATGCAAACAGTTAAACCATCACAGCAATTCTGGATTCAATTCACAGAAAAAATCTGGGAAAAAGAAACTTTTGCAATTCAAAATTCATTTATTAATCTTGCGAGCGCGGTTAATAGAATACCTACAGTAGTTCCTTTATATCCCAATATTCAGACAGCAATTAAAACTATCAATTCTGGAGAAATCCAGAGTGTCAAAATAATTTTAGAGGATTCATACTCTTTAGTTAATAAAGAAGATAGTAGAGAGGATAGTGATGAAGTAATATTAGGATTTTTAAATCTGTTGTTAGATAATGACGGCATTAAAATCGTTCAATAACTTTTTTAAAAATAAGCAAATAATTCTTATTAATAGCAATAATATATAGAACCGATATAGCTGAGAAAAAAGAAACAGCAGAGAAGTAAACACAAGAAAAATTCAAGTAATTATCATGGAAAAAATTATTTTTTTCGAGCGCGAAATTGATGAAATGAAGTCATTGATTAAAGATATTACCTCTCAATATTCTTCAGTAGAAGACGAGCATTTTTTAAAAGATGCATCAATTATCGCTCACGAGCTTCCTAAGCGAATTCGGGCATTTATTAACGATTTCAGACTATTAGAACCATCATCAGGTCTTTGTCTAATTTCAGGTTATCCAATTTCAGAAGAAAAAATTGGTAAAACTCCTTCTCATTGGCAGCATAGACAAGAAATTTCCTCAGCTCTAGAAGAAGAAATTATTTTTATTCTATTCAGCACATTACTAGGTGATGTGATTGGTTGGTCTACTCAGCAAGCTGGACATATCGTTCATGATGTTATACCCATTCAAGGTCACGAACATGAACAACTTGGTAGTAGTAGTAAAGAGTTACTCTGGTGGCATAACGAAGATGCGTTTCACCCTTACAGAGGCGATTATCTAGGTATGATGTGTCTAAGAAATAAAGAAAAAGCTGCTACTACTGTTGCACCTGTAGATGCAACTTCTTATCTAAATCCAGAAGAGATAGCAATTTTATTTGAACCTCGCTTCACAATTCGCCCAGATGAATCTCATTTAGTCAAAAATCAATCTGATTTACAAAAAACTCAAGCTAATAATGATAACTTACTCAGTTCTGCTTACCATAAAATAAGCGAGATTAATAGCGAACCAGAAAAAATTTCTGTGTTTTATGGCGATCCAAAATGTCCATATGTTCGTATCGATCCTTACTTCATGGATATGAATAAACTAGAAGATGATAATGAAGCATTAACAGCCCTAAATAAATTAATTAAATCGATTGAAAGTAATCTAAGCGATCTCGTTCTACAACCTGGAGATTTCTGCTTTATTGATAATTACAAGGCAGTACACGGAAGAAAGCCATACACAACCATGTATGATGGTCAGCATCGTTGGCTTAAAAGAATAATTGTTGCCAGGGATTTGAGAAAATCAAGAAGTGCTAGACCTACGGCTACATCTAGAATAATTTTTTAGAAATTAATGGATTATTATAGTTATACTTTCTAAATCTGTTAGTAGATATGGGTTTCTTATGTCGGTATTATTAATTAATATAGAATTTAGATATTTGGGAATCTGGTAAGTATAATAGTACATTTATAGGCAATCGCTAACTAGCTAAAAATGATGACAAAAATATTAGATGTCGAAGAGCTATTTTCTCAAAAAATATACTGGTTGAATCAACTTTCTGGAGAATTACCAGAAACAAATTTAATACAGTATTATGCCAGAACATCCCAGTATATTGGAAAAAATAAAAGTCATTATTTTGAGCTACCTGATTATTTATCTCAGGGAATTATCAAGTTAACTAAAGGGTCTGATTTTTTGTTGTACTTAATGCTTGTATCGGCATTTAAGATACTTATGCAACGGTATCTTGGAACTAATGACCTTATTGTTGGAATACCAGCTTATAAGAAAATAAATGGTGTAAATCTAGATTATTTGAATGATAGTAAACTGATTCCCTTAAGAACTCAATTATGTAATGAGATGACATTTAAAAACTTTCTCATTCGAGTCAAAGATAATTTAATCCAGGCATATAGTCATCAGGACTATTGTTTTGATGAATTAATTGATTTATTAAATTTACCTCAAGTAGAGAACCGATGTTCATTATTTGATACAGTTATACTATTAGAAAATATTCACAATAAAAATGATGTATTAAAATTCAAGAATAATATTACAGTTTCTTTTCTTGCTGAGAATAATGAAATTTGCGGTTCGATAGATTATAATGAAAATAATTTTAGTAACAAAAATCTTCAATTAGTAACTAATTTCTACACAAACATAGTACAGAGAACTGATTCATTTGCAGAAAGTTATATACAAAAAATGGTAGGTCATTTGCAAACGTTGCTTCAAGCAATTGTTGCCAATCCTCAGCAGCGTTTGTTAGATTTACCACTGTTAACAGAATATGAGAAATATCAATTGTTGCGGGAGTGGAATAATACAGAAGTTGAGTATCCTCAACAGCAATGTATCCATGAGTTGTTTGCAGCACAGGTAGAGGAAGTACCTGATGCGATCGCAGTGGTATTTGAAAACCAACAGTTAAGTTATCGGGAATTAAACCGACGAGCGAATCAGTTGGCACACTACTTGCGTTCAGCGAAGCTGTCGCGTAGCGATTCGCTAGGAGTAAAACCAGAGATTTTGGTAGGAATTTGCGTAGAGCGATCGCTCTCTATGGTCATCGGACTATTAGCCATCCTCAAAGCAGGTGGTGCATATGTACCACTTGACCCTAGCTATCCCCAAGAACGCTTGGCTTATATGTTAGAAGACTCCCAAGCAGGTGTATTACTCACACAACAATACCTATTAGAAAATATATCAAATCATAAAGCTCAGGTAATTTGCATCGATAGTGATTGGGAGAAAATCGCTCATGAAAGTACAGACAATCCCATATCCAACATTACACTTGATAATTTGGCTTATGTAATCTATACCTCTGGTTCTACAGGTAAACCCAAAGGTGCGATGAATGCTCATAGCGGTATTCTCAATCGCTTACTATGGATGCAACAGACTTACCAATTAACATCAGCAGATGCAGTTTTACAAAAAACTCCCTTCAGTTTCGATGTATCCGTATGGGAATTTTTCTGGACGTTAATCACGGGTGCGCGTTTAGTTGTCGCTCAACCAGAAGGTCATAAAGATACAAACTATCTAGTCAACTTGATTGCACAGCAGCAAATAACAACTTTACATTTTGTCCCCTCAATGCTGCAAGTTTTTATCGAAGCAGAAAGTTTAGAAAAATGTCAATCACTGGTACGAGTAATTACCAGTGGTGAGGCATTATCAGTCCAGTTGCAACAACGCTTCTTTAATCGACTTAATGCTCAACTGCATAATCTCTATGGTCCAACAGAAGCTGCTGTGGATGTCACTTTTTGGCAGTGTGAAAAAGATAATATTACCAATCAAAATACAGTTCCTATCGGTCAACCAATTGCAAATATCCAAATATATTTACTTGATAAGTATCTCAACCTTGTTCCTGTGGGCATAACAGGTGAAGTTTATATTGGTGGTGTAGCAGTAGGTAGAGGTTACTTAAACCGTCCTGACTTGACGGCAGAAAAATTTATTCCTAATCCTTTTAGTCAGCAAACTGAGCGTTTATATAAGACTGGGGACAAGGCACGTTATTTAGCAAATGGGGAGATAGAGTACATTAGTCGTATTGACCACCAAGTAAAAGTACGTGGTTTGCGAATTGAATTAGGAGAAATAGAGGTAATCATCAGCCAATACCCAGCAGTGCGAGAAACTGTGGTTATAGTTAATGGAGAATCGGCAGATTCTCAACGAATAGTTGCCTATGTAGTTCCTCAAAAAGAGCAAACACTGAAAATTACTGAATTACGTAGCTTTTTGGAGTCGAAGTTGCCAAACTACATGGTGCCAGCAGCTTTTGTGACATTAGAAGCGTTACCACTAACACCTAATGGTAAGGTTGACCGCAAAGCACTACCCGCACCTGATACAGTACGTCCAGAATTGGAAGTAGTTTATCAGCCACCCCAAACAGAGATAGAAAAAACTATTGCCGATATTTGGCAAGAAGTACTTCATGTTGAGAATGTAGGAATTCATGATAATTTCTTTGAACTGGGTGGTCATTCGCTGCTTTTAGTTCAGGTTCATAGTAAATTACAAAAAATATTCCAGAAAAATTTACTCTTGGTGGAAATGTTTCAACATCCTACCGTAAGCCACTTAGCTAGATATTTTAGCCAGGAATCAACAGAAGAAACATATTTTGTATCTCATCGTTCTCAAAGTACGAAAGATTCGACACAGCGTCGGAAACAAGCAAGAAAAGAACATCGAGCAGCAGCAAAGGAAAGGGGAGTTTCGTCCTAAGCAGGTGAATAAACTCTAAAAGATTAAAGTTTGCTCTCAACTCCTGAATATCCAAACAATCATTACTTTACTCTACACTGACAATAGAAAAATACAATATTAGTTATTCAAGGAAGTCAAATGACATTAACTGAAAAAGAAATTTCATCTAAAAAGAGTTTTTATTCATCAGAAAAAGTATTGTCTACTGAAATTTATGAGTATATAAAACAAATATTTGCACCTATTCAAGGGAAATCAATTGAAACTCAAATAGATGAAATGGTTGAGGAGTACTCTCAAAATTTTTTAATTGCAAACAATGCAAATACCAATGTTGATATTGAATGGATAATCCAAAATTTTGGTGAGAGCAAAATACCTGCACAACCTACTAATTTTGAAAGCTACTTTCAATACTTAAATGAAAATGTTGTTGCTCATTCAATACACACATCTGCACCACAATTTATCGGTCATATGACCTCCGCACTTCCTGCTTTTGTGCGTCCTTTAGCCAAGCTAATGACAGCGATGAATCAAAATGCTGTCAAAATAGAGACAGCTAAAGCCTTGAGTTTTTGCGAACGTGAGGCTTTAGCAATGATGCATCGGCAAATTTATGATTTATCGGATAATTTCTACGCCCAGCATATTCAAAATAATCAAAGTACATTAGGAATCTTGGTTTCTGGTGGCACAACAGCCAACATAACTGCTTTGTGGTGCGCTCGAAATAGATCTTTAGGTGCAAAGAATGAGTTTTTAGGTATAGAAAAAGAAGGTTTAAGTGCAGCTTTAAATTTTTACGGCTACAAAGGAGCAGTTGTAATTGGTTCCGAATTGATGCACTTCTCTTTTGATAAAGCTGCGGATTTAATGGGCATAAGCACTAAAAATTTGATGCGAGTCCCAGTAGATTCTAACAATCGAGTCAATATCCAAGCCTTACGTCGAGCCGTTGCAGATTGTCGCCAGCAAAACTTACATATCATAGCCATTGTTGGTATTGCTGGAACTACAGATTCTGGTAGCGTCGATCCACTAGAAGATATAGTAGAGATTGCCCAAGAAAATAATATACATTTTCATGTGGATGCTGCTTGGGGTGGTCCGGTGATATTTTCTCGAAAACATCAACATAAGCTTGCTGGCATTGAAAAAGCTCACTCAGTAACTATTGATGGACATAAACAATTGTATTTGCCAATGGGTATTGGTATGGTCTTTTTCCGCGACCCTCATTTGGCTTCTTCAATTGAAAAACAGGCTAGCTATACCATGCGTAAAGGGTCATTTGATTTAGGTAAGCGTTCTTTAGAAGGTTCTCGACCAGGCATGGCTTTATTTTTACATGCTGGTCTAAAGCTAATTGGTCTTAATGGATATGAGTTTTTGATTGACGAAGGAATCCGTAAAACTCAATACATGGCTGCTCAGATTTCGGCAATGCCTGAATTTGAATTATTAGCAGAACCTGATACTAATCTGTTAATTTATCGTTATATTCCAGAGCAATTTAGAGAAGTAGTTGTCAACAAAAAATTATCAGAGACAGAAAATCGATTTATTAATCATTTTAATGAGCTTTTACAGAAGATGCAGCGTCAGATTGGTAGAACTTTTATCTCACGAACGACAAAAACAACTATCAACTTGGATAAAGAAATATCTGTAATAGCCATGCGTGCAGTAATTGCCAATCCATTAACTACTGAAGCAGATATTGACGCAGTTTTAAATGACCAAATTCAGATTGCTTCAGGAATCTCAATTGCATATTGAGTGCTTGATATTAGACCAAAAATATGTATGAACAGGTTTTGACCTATGAATATAGCCGAAAGTTTTATTGATAGCTTAGATGATAGAGACGAAATCGCGATTATTGGCATGGCTGGTCGTTTTCCTGGAGCAAATAAAATTGATAGCTTTTGGCAAAATCTGCGCTCTGGTGTAGAGTCAATTTCTTTTTTCACGGATGAGGAACTAATATCTGCTGGGGTAGATTCTGGATTACTAAGTAATCCCAATTACGTCAAGGCAAACGGTATATTAGAAAATATAGATTTATTTGATGCTTCTTTTTTTGGTTTTTCTCCCAGAGAAGCGGAAATTACAGACCCCCAACACCGACTTTTTCTAGAAAGTGTTTGGGAAGCTTTAGAAAATGCTGGTTATAATTCGGAAACTTATAGTGGTCAAATAGGTCTTTTCGCCGGTGTTGCTGCGAGTTCATACTTGCTTTCCAACTTATATCCCAATCGAAATTTGATGGAGTCAGAAGATAGCTACCAAGTTTTAATTGGGAATGATAAAGATTTTTTACCTACTTTAGTTTCTTACAAATTAAATTTAAAAGGACCCAGTATCAATATTCAAACTGCTTGTTCCACATCGTTGGTTGCTGTTCATCTAGCCTGCCAAAGTTTGCTTAATGGTGAAAGTGATATAACTTTAGCTGGTGGTATAACCGTTGGAGCGCAGCAAAAAACTGGTTACCGCTATCAACAGGGAGGAATTCAATCTCCTGATGGTCATTGCCGAGCTTTTGACGCTCAAGCGCAGGGAACAGTTGGTGGCAATGGTTTAGGTGTGGTGGTTTTGAAAAGATTAGAGGATGCTATTGTTGATGGTGACTATATTCATGCAGTAATTAAGGGTTCAGCTGTTAATAATGATGGTTCTTTAAAGGTTGGATATACAGCCCCTAGTGTTGATGGTCAAAGAGGAGTTATTTTAGAGGCTTTAGCCTTAGCGGGTGTCGATCCTGAGACTATTAGTTATGTAGAAACGCACGGTACAGGAACCATTTTAGGAGACCCGATTGAAATTAAGGCTCTCACACAAGCTTTTCACGCTAGCACCAATAAAAAAGGATTTTGTGCGATTGGTTCAGTTAAAACCAATGTTGGGCATTTGGATACAGCAGCGGGTGTAACAGGATTAATCAAAACAGTCCTGGCATTAAAGCATAAACAAATACCTCCTAGCTTGCATTTTGAAAAGCCAAATCCACAGATAGACTTCGCCAATAGCCCGTTTTACGTCAACACTAAACTTACTGAGTGGAAAAGCAACGGCACACCCCGCAGAGCAGGTGTGAGTTCCTTCGGTATTGGTGGAACTAATGCCCATGTGATTTTGGAAGAAGCGCCAGCCATTAAAACTTCCGATCCATCTCGTCCTTGGCAATTATTAACAGTATCAGCTAAAACCAGCACCGCTTTAGATAGTGCTATAGCCCAACTGCGTGATTACTTAGAACAAAACCTCGATAGACCCTTACCAGATGTAGCTTACACCCTACAAGTCGGTCGGCGAGCTTTTGACTATCGTCGCATCATTATTTGTCACTCCCTTGATGATGCAATCAAATCCCTCGACAGCCAAAATCCACAGCACATTTTTAGTCACCAACGCCAGCCAGGTCACTGTCCAGTGATCTTCATGTTTTCAGGACAAGGGTCACAATATGCAAACATGGGTCGAGAACTCTATGAAGTAGAACCAACATATAAAAAACACGTAGATACTTGTGCCCTTATTTTGCAACCCTACCTCGGTCTTGATATCCGCTCCTTACTCTATCTCAACCCAAAAGAAACAGAAACCGCTTCCAATCAACTGCAACAAACAGCCTTCACCCAAAGCGCCTTATTCGTTACAGAGTACGCCCTAGCTCAGTTATTCATGTCTTGGGGAGTGCGTCCAGAAGCAATGATTGGTCATAGTATCGGTGAATATGTCGCTGCAACAATCGCAGGTGTATTTTCTTTGGAAGATGCGCTCAAAATTGTGGCAAAAAGGGGACAGTTAATGCAACAAGTACCCCCAGGAAGTATGCTGGCAATTAGACTGCCAGAAAAAGATGTACAATTGCTACTGAACGGAAACGAGTTAGCTCCAGAATCTCTACAAATTGCGGTAATTAATAGCCCATCTTCCTGTGTCGTATCGGGAACAAACGACGCTGTTGCAGTCTTAGAACAACAATTATTTTCAATTGAAGTTGAATGTCGTCAGTTGCATACATCTCATGCGTTCCATTCGGTGATGATGGAACCGATATTGTCAGCATTTGCTGAGGCGATTAAAACAGTCAAACTCAATCCACCCAAGATACGCTTTATTTCCAATGTGACTGGTAGTTGGATTACTCAAGAACAAGCGACAAATCCGGATTATTGGTGTCAACATCTACGACAAACGGTGAGATTTTCAGATGGGATATCGCAATTAATACAGCAATTTGAAGGTGTTTTTCTGGAGGTGGGACCAGGACGAACTTTAGGCACGTTAACGACACAACATTTAGAGAAAAATGCAAAGCAACAGGTATTGACTTCTTTACGCCATGTTAAGGAGCAACAATCGGATGTTTACTTTTTATTGCAGACATTGGGGCGATTATGGCTTGGGGGTGTGGAAATAGATTGGTTGGGATTTTATGTTCATGAGAAGCGTCATCGTTTACCTTTACCTACTTATCCTTTTGAACGACAACGTTACTGGATTGAGCCTAACAAGCAAGGGGAAAGCGAGCATCGATTATCACTGAGTAAAAAACCTGATATTGCTGATTGGTTTTATATTCCTTTTTGGAAACCCTCTTTACCCCCAGCACAAATAGAACACCAAGAATTAGCATCTGAGAAATCTTGTATTTTGGTGTTTGTTGATGAGTGTGGCTTGGGTAGTAAATTAGTCAAAGAATTAGAAATACAAAATCAAGACATAATTATTGTTAGGATAGGTAAAATTTTCACCATACTTAATGAGCGTGAATATATCATCAATCCAGGCCATAAGCTGGATTATGATATTTTGATTCAAGAACTTTGCAAACAGAATAATTTACCAAAAACAATTGTTCATTTATGGAATACCACACCAAATAGTGACAAAGAATTAACATTTGAAACAATTGATAAAGCTCAATCAATAGGATTTTATAGTCTTCTATTTCTGGCTCAGACTCTGGGAAGACAAGAAACTGCTGATGAATTACAAATTCTAGTTATTTCTAACAACTTGCACCCAGTAGTAGAGAACGAAAAAATATCTCCTGAAAAAGCAACTTTACTTGGACCGATTAAAGTTATTCCTCAAGAATATTCAAATGTAAAATGTCGTAGTATTGATGTTATACTTCCAGAAATTGACAGTTGGCAGGAAGCAAAACTTGTAGAGCAATTGCTGGCGGAACTGAAAGTTTCTGATTCGGAAAAACTTGTTGCTTATCGAGGTTTTAATCGTTGGGTGCAATCTTTTGAACCTGTGCGGTTTGAGAAACCTAAAATCGAAAATCCTCGACTTAGAGAAAAAGGAGTCTATTTAATTACGGGTGGACTTGGAGGTATTGGACTGGTTTTGGCAGAATACTTGGCGCAAAGTGTGCAAGCAAAACTAGTATTGGTAGGACGTTCGGTTTTACCCGAAAAAGACGAGTGGGAACAATGGCTGACTACCCATGACGAAACTGATGGCACTAGTCGTAAAATTCGTAAAATTAAAGAATTAGAAAGTAATGGTGCAAAAGTTTTAATAGTGACCGCTGATGTGAGCAATCTTGAACAAATGCAAAATGTCATTGCTCAAGCTCAACAGCAATTTGGTCGGCTTAATGGTGTTATTCATGCTGCTGGAGTTGTTCAAGGCGAATCTATTGAAGCGATTGAAAATCTAAGTAAATCTGATTGTGAACAACAATTTAAACCAAAAGTACAAGGTGTTTTAGTACTAGAGAATGTCTTAAAAAATCAAAATATAGATTTTTGTTTATTGCTATCTTCTCTATCCTCTATATTAGGAGGCTTAGGTTTTTTTGCGTACTCAGCAGCTAATATTTTTATGGATATTTTTGTGCATCGACACAATCAAATTTATCCAACTTTATGGAGTAGTATCAGTTGGGATGGTTGGCAACTTGAAGCCGCAAATAAAAATGTACAAAACACATCTGTAGGTGGAAATTTAACAGAATTTGTTCTGAAGCCGGAAGAAGGAATAAAAGCTGTTAAACGAATTTTAAACCACAATGGATTCAATCATATAGTTGTTTCTACTGGAAAGCTTCAAGTTAGAATTAATCAATGGATTAATTTGGAATCATTGCAACAGCGGACAGAGAGTCAAAAAACAAATTTATTACTACATTCCAGACCCGATTTGTCAAATTCCTACGTAGTCCCTAGTAATGAAGTCGAGCAAAAAATTGCCAATATCTGGCAAGATCTTCTGGGGATAAAAAATGTAGGACTTTATGATAATTTCTTTGAATTAGGCGGAGATTCTCTATTAATAATCCAGGTTCGCAGTAGAATTCTCGAAGAATTAAATAAAAATTTATCAATTGCTGACCTATTTGAACTTTCAACTATAAGTACCTTGGCTGAATATATCAGTGGAAAGCAGACTGAAGAACCAATATTTCAACAAGCTGATGAACGTGCCAGCAGAAAAGAAGCGGCTATGCAGGAAAAACGACAATTAATGAAGCAAAGGAGAAAATAAATGTCTAATCAAGCAATGGACAATTCTCTTAAAGGCATAGCTGTAATTGGCCTGGTTGGTCGTTTTCCAGGAGCCAAAAGTGTTGATGAATTTTGGAAAAATTTGTGCGAAGGACGAGAATCAATTTCTTTTTTCAGTGATGAGGAATTAGAAGCTTCAGGTGTAGATCCTGCATGGCTGAGTAACCCTCAGTATGTAAAAGCTAGTGCAAATATTTCAGATATTGAGATGTTTGACGCTTCCTTCTTCGACTTCTCGCCAAGGGAAGCTGAAATTGTAGATCCCCAACACCGTATTCTGATTGAATGTGCTTGGGAAGCATTGGAAAATGCTGGTTATGATCCTTGTTCCGGCAAAGGCTTGACTGGTGTTTATGTGGGAACCAATATGAGTTCTTACTTTCTTAGCAATTTGAGTTCCCACACTGACCTAATTGAATCGATGGGTCTTCCAATTATATATGGCAATAGTCAGGACTTTGCTGCAACAAGAATTTCATATAAATTAAACCTGAAAGGGCCAAGTATCAACGTTCAGACTGCTTGCTCTACGTCATTGGTAGCCGTTCACTCAGCGTGTCAAGGATTGCTAAACTACGAGTGCGACATGGCTTTAGCAGGTGGTATTTGTATCACATCTCTGCAAAAGGAAGGTTATTTCTATCAACAAGGGGGTATCACTTCTCCCGATGGTCACTGTCGAGCTTTTGATGCCAGTTCCCAAGGAACTATTTTCGGGGATGGAGTGGGTCTTGTCGTCCTCAAGAGATTAGAAGATGCCATTGCTGATGGTGACTTTATTTACGCAGTAATCAAGGGTTCAGCTATTAATAACGATGGTGCTGCTAAGGTCGGTTACACAGCTCCTAGTGTGGCTGGTCAAGCTGAGGTGATTGCCGAAGCACAGGCGATCGCCTCTGTTACTCCTGAAACAATCACTTACATCGAAACTCATGGAACTGGTACACAGTTGGGAGATCCGATTGAAATTAGTGCCTTGAAAAAAGTATTTGCACCCACCAAACAAAAGCAATTTTGTGTGATCGCATCAGTAAAAACCAATGTCGGACATTTAAACATAGCAGCAGGTGTGACAGGATTAATCAAAACAGTTCTGGCATTAAAACACAAACAAATACCACCTTCGTTACACTTTGAAAAACCCAACCCGGAGATAGACTTTACCAATAGCCCGTTTTACGTCAATACTAAACTTAGCGAGTGGAAAAGCAACGGCACACCCCGCAGAGCAGGTGTCAGTTCATTTGGCATAGGCGGAACTAATGCCCATGTGATTTTGGAAGAAGCTCCAGTCATTGAAGCATCGAGTCCCTCGCGCCCTTGGCAATTGTTACTGCTCTCAGCCAAAACCAGCACAGCATTAGAGATTGCAACAGTTCAACTGCGTGATTATTTAGAGCAAAATCCCAGTGTTCCTTTAGCAGATGTAGCTTACACCCTACAAGTCGGTCGTCAAGCTTTTGATCATCGCCGCATCGTGATTTGCAATGACCAAAATGATGCAGTCATATCACTCAACAGCCAAAATCCACAGCACATTTTTAGTCACCAACGTCAGCCAGGTCACTGTCCAGTGATCTTCATGTTTTCAGGACAAGGGTCACAATATGCAAACATGGGTCGAGAACTCTATGAAGTAGAACCAACATATAAAAAACACGTAGATACTTGCGCCCTTATTTTGCAATCCTACCTCGGTCTTGATATCCGCTCCTTACTCTATCTCAACCCAGAAGAAACAGAAACCGCTTCCAATCAACTGCAACAAACAGCCTTCACCCAAAGCGCCTTATTCGTTACAGAGTACGCCCTAGCTCAGTTATTCATGTCTTGGGGAGTGCGTCCAGAAGCAATGATTGGTCATAGTATTGGTGAATATGTCGCTGCAACAATCGCAGGTGTATTTTCTTTGGAAGATGCGCTCAAAATTGTGGCAAAAAGGGGACAGTTAATGCAACAAGTACCCCCAGGAAGTATGCTGGCAATTAGACTTCCAGAAAAAGATGTGCAACTGTTAGTTTCTGGAAACGAGTTATATCGAGAGTCTCTACAAATTGCAGTGATTAACAGCTCATCTTCATGCGTTGTTTCTGGAACAAATGAAGCTGTTGCAACCCTACAAAAACAATTATCTTCAATTGAAGTTGAATGTCGTCAGTTGCATACATCTCATGCGTTTCATTCGGTGATGATGGAACCGATATTGTCAGCATTTGGTGAGGCGATTAAAACAGTTAAACTCAATCCACCACGTATAGGTTTTATTTCCAATATCACTGGTAGTTGGATTACTCAACAACAAGCTAAAGATCCTGATTATTGGTGTCAACATTTACGACATACTGTGAGATTTTCAGATGGCATATCGCAACTAATCAAGCAATTTGAAGGTGTTTTTCTCGAAATCGGACCTGGGCGGACTTTAAGCACATTAACCACACAGCATTTAGAGCAAAATACTAAACAACAGGTATTGACTTCTTTACGCCATGTTAAGGAGCAACTATCTGATATTAGTTTTTTATTACAAACATTAGGTCGGTTGTGGCTTGGGGGTGTAGAAATTGATTGGTCGGGATTTTATGTTCATGAGAAGCGTCATCGTTTGCCTTTACCTACTTATCCTTTTGAGCGACAACGCTACTGGATTGATGCGAAATCTCTATCCCCTTCTGTAAATATAAAACCAACAACATTAGATAATAAACAAGATATTGCTAACTGGTTTTATCTTCCTTCATGGAAGCGCTCTTTGCTACCTCATTCATCCTCAGATCAAATAAAATCAACACAAAAAAGATGGCTGTTTTTTGTAGATGATTTTGGAATAAGTGAACAACTAATTGATGCGTTGAAAAATCAAGATAAAAATATCATTGCTGTTCAACAAGGAGAGCAGTTTAGTAAACTAAGCGAGGGTGTTTATACAATTAACCCATGCAAAATTAAAGACTATGATACCTTGCTTAGAGAATTAATGTCATTAGGTCAAAACCCTGAACAAATTGCTTATTTATGGAGCGTAAGTCATCTTGAAAATCGTCAACCAGGGAATTATTTAGAATTTAACAGTTTACTATTTTTAACGCAGAGTCTTAGTGATCTGAAAATTAGCGATCGCGATCGCTTACAACTTTGGGTTGTATCCAACAACATCCAAGAGGTTAATGGGAACGAAAAACTAGACCCAGAGAAGGCAGCCATATTAGGTTTATGTAAAGTCATCCCTCAAGAGTATCCTAATATTACCTGTCGATGTATTGATGTTGCTTTAACTAACCGCACAGACGAGGTTAACATTATTGGCAAACTTTTGGATGAGTTAACCGCTGTATCCTCAGACATGGTAGTTGCTTATCGCGATCGCTACCGTTGGGTACAAACTTTTGAACCAGTTCACTTGCAAGCAATAGCTGAAGACAAAATACCTTTAAGAAAACAGGGTGTTTACCTGTTTCCTGGTGGTTTAGAAAGTATTGAAGTTGTTCTTGCGGAATACTTAACAAAAACTTTCCAAGCAAAACTCATATTTATTGAGGATTCTACATTCCCAGAAAAAGATGATTTCTCACAATGGCTGGAAACTCATACTCAAGATGATGAAGTGAGTTGCAAAATTCAACAATTTATAGCATTAGAGAAATTAGGTGCAAAAATTTTGGTCATGTGTGCAGATACAACTAATTATGAGCAAATGCATCAAAGTCTTGCATCTGAACATATTAGACAAATTAACGGTGTCATTTATTCAACTGGAATAAAGCGCGAACATATATTTGCTTCCATTCCAGAAATTAATCAAATAGAATTAGAAAATCTTTTAGAATTACAACGTCGTAAGATTACAGTATTAGAACAAGCCTTACAAAATATAAAGTTAGATTTTTGTATCATTTTTTCTTCTTTATCTTCTATTTTAGCAGGATTTGGATTAAGCTTATATTCAGCAAGTAATCAATTTATAGATACTTTTACTAACCGACGTAATCGGAATATTCGGAATAATTCTTTGCCGTGGTATATTATAAATTTGGATAAATTGCAACTGAATTCAAACCAGAAACAAACAACACTGGAGCAAGTATCTGGATCGGAATTAGCTATTACCCCAAGAGAAACCGTAGAAGTATTGAAACGAATATTTTCTTTAAGTGAAGGAACTCAAGTTATTATTTCTACAACAGATATTAATGCTAGAAAAAATCATACATTTAATCTCGACTCTCTTACAAATTCAAACTCTACTCATCAATTAGATTTATCATCACGCTACTCTCGACCTAGCCTTAGTAATTCCTATGTTACTCCCACAAATGAGTTGCAAAAACAAATTACAGAAATATGGCAAGAGGTACTTGGGATTGCAGAAGTGGGTATTTACGATAATTTCTATGAATTTGGGGGAGACTCCCTGATTGCAACTCAATTAGTTTCTCGCTTGCGAGCCAAATTTCCTGTAGACTTACCACTGCGTGACCTTTTATTAGAAGCAATGATACCAGCCAAACAAGCAGAAATGATTGAACAACTTCTTGTGGAAAAAATTGAAGGGTTATCTGAAGAAGAAGCAGAATCTTTTTTAGCTAACATTGCAGATAATTCTTGAATTGTTCAATTTTAAACCTTACTTTGAAACAGGAAAAATAGTTTATGTCTCTACTCAGTCCTATCCCAAATTATGAACCTTTTGCCCGGATGCAGAACGAATTGAAGAGTACAGACGAAGAAATAGTAGAAGGGATAATACCTCTTTTAGAACACTTAGTTTTACAACATTTCCCAAAGGGAGCGCGTATTCTCGATCTGGGTTGTGGTTCAGGAAAATTGCTACAACAGCTTTATCTTAGGGGGTATCATACGACTGGAATGGATGCTTCTAAAGAACTGTTGCGTTATGCTCAAATAAACTCACCTGAGAGTGAATTTATTCTTAGTGATATACGTAAATTTGAACTGCCACCTACTTTTGATGCAGTTTTGTCGCATATTGTTCTACTCTTTATCTTAAATGCTGAAGAATTAACATCTGTCTTCCGAAACGTATATACAGCACTGCGAGATAATGGACTATTTGTATTCACAATACCATTAACAGATTGGTTCCATGAAATTGCTCCACCAATTTTCGACCATGTTAATGTTAATGACGAATGTGCCATGATTGAGATATTTAATTATAAACCAGAAGAAAGAATTTGGGAAATTAAAGTCACCGGATTTGAGTTAATAGAAAATATTTGGAAGCGTTTCGATACTATTTGGCTGAGAAGGGATTTCTTTTTATCAGAAGTAGAAGCGGCTCTTGAGAAAGTGGGTTTCACGGATATTAATCACTATAGGCTCAAAGATTTTGGATCAGATGATGATGCTATGGCTTGCTTTGTTTGTCTGAAGCAGTAGCTCACGTAATTGTGAATGTAGAGACGCAATATGTCGCTTCGTAAACATCTTAGATTTATGCATTTCTATAACATAGACTTTTACAAGTATTTGGGATTTTTATATAGTTCACGCACGCAATCTAATCTGAGAAATTTAGGATTGCTATAGGTACAATTTATGGATAAACAATACTCTAATTTATCACCAGCAAAAAAAGCCCTTCTAGAAAAATGGAAGGGAGGAAAAATTAAAGCTGATATTATTCCCAAACGTCAAGACCATAAAAATATTCCCTTATCTTTCTCTCAACAAAGACTATGGTTTATTGACCAGCTTTATCATGGAAGTTCTTTCTACAATATTCTGACCGCTTTTCATATACAAGGAAATCTGAATATTACAGCACTTCAGCAAAGCCTAAATGAAATTCTCAAGCGTCATGAAGTATGGCGGACAAATTTTACACTTGTAGATGGAGAGCCAGTACAAGAAATAAAAACCCAATTTTATTGGGATTTACCCATTATTAACCTTGAACATTTGTCTGTTAAAAATTGGGAAGGAGAAGTTAAACAACTTGTAGCTAAGGAAGCAACAAAACTGTTTGATTTAGCTAAAGGACTTTTAGTCAGAGCAACATTACTGCGCTTAAGCGAAGAGGAACACATTTTACTTGTAACCATGCACCACATTATCACAGATGGATGGTCTTGTGGTGTGTTTCTGCGGGAGTTGTCAACGCTATACGCTGCTTTCTCGACAAATCAACCTTCTGACTTATCTGAACTGCCGATTCAGTATGCAGATTTTGCAGTTTGGCAACGCGATCGCATCCAAGGTAAATTCCTCGCAGACCAATTAAATTATTGGAAGCAACAACTTCAGGGTGAGTTACCTGTACTACAACTACCCACAGACCGTCCACGACCTACCGTCACGACTTTTGCTGGTGCTAAAGAATATTTTACATTCTCTACAACCTTAACTAATGCACTCAGACAATTAAGCCAGCGAGAAGATGCCACTCTCTTTATGAGTATGCTGGCAGCATTTAACGTATTACTATACCGCTACACAGACCAAGAAGATATTTTAATTGGTTCTCCGATTGCTAATCGTAACCGTGCAGAATTAGAAGGAATGCTGGGTTTGTTTGTTAATACTTTGGTATTACGTAATAACCTCAGTGGTAATCCCAGTTTCTGCGAACTTTTACATCGAGTACGTGAGGTGACTCTTGATGTTTATGCACATCAAGATTTGCCTTTTGAGATGCTTGTAAAAGAATTACAACCCGAACGCGACTTAAGCCGAAATCCACTTTATGAGGTGATGTTTGTCCTGCAAAATACTCCAACCTCTGTGCAAGAAGTGTCTGGATTAACCTTGCGTACTTTGGATTTTGATAGTGGTACAGCTCAACTAGATATTTTTCTGTCGATGTCTGAATCCGAAGAAGGGTTAACAGGATGTTTGGAATACAATACAGATATTTTCGATTCAGCAACTATTACCCAATTTATAAATAATTTCCAAACTTTATTAGAAAATATCGTTGCAAATCCAGAGCAACGCCTCAGTGAATTCTCGCTACTAACTGCTTCTGAGCAAGAGCAACTATTATTTAAGTTTAATCAAACTCATGCAAATTATCCTCAAGATACATCTCTGCATCAATTATTTGAACAACAAGTTGAGCTAACGCCTGATCATTTAGCACTAATTAGCGAGTCTGAGGAACTAACTTATCGTCAACTTAACTATAGAGTTAATCAACTTGCACATTATTTACAAAAACAAGGTGTAACAAAAGAAACACTGGTTGCTCTATGCTTGGAACGCGACCTAGATATGGTAGTGGGAATTTTAGCTATTCTTAAAGCTGGTGGTGCATACATTCCCCTTGACCCAAGTTATCCAGTAGAACGTCTGAATTTTATGCTTTGGGATTCCCAAGCATCGCTGTTAATTACCAAGCAAGAGATATTAGAAAAACTATCATTATCTGCGGCTAAAACCGTTTGTTTAGATATCCACAAGGACGAAATTGCTCAAGAAAGTTCAGAAAATCCCATTAACATCTCTTCATCTGATCATCTCGCCTATATTATCTATACTTCTGGTTCAACTGGAACACCTAAAGGCGTTCTTAGCATTCATCGCGGTACAGTCAACGGCTTACACTGGTTATGGAAAACCTATCCTTTTACTCCAGAAGAAGTTTGTTGTCAGAAAACAGCTATTAGTTTTGTAGATTCTGTTTGGGAAATTTTTGCTCCTTTACTTAGAGGAATTCCTACAGTAATTATCAGCAATGCAACTATCCTAGATCCGCAATTATTTATAGAAACCCTAGCGCGTCACAAAGTAACTCGTATCATATTTGTACCCTCATTACTGCGCTTGCTTTTAGATAATTATAGTCATCTAGTTAATAAATTATCACACTTAAAATTCTGGATAACTAGCGGAGAAACACTCTCTGTTAAGTTAGTTGAAACTTTCCGAGAATTAATGCCCTCAGCAAAACTGATCAACCTTTATGGCTCATCGGAAGTTTCCGCTAATGCTACTTACTACGACACCAGTTTATTACATAATCAAGCAAACAGTGTCCCCATCGGTTGTCCGATTGAAAATACTCAAGTTTATGTGTTAAATCGCGATTTACAGCCAACACCTGTAGGAGTTATCGGTGAACTTTATATTGGTGGTGATGGATTAGCAAAGGGTTATTTACATCGCCCAGAATTAACTCAAGAGAGATTCATTGATAATCCCTTTATACCCGGAAATAAACTTTATAAAACAGGCGATTTAGTTCGATACCTCCAAGATGGTAACCTGGAATATTTGGGTCGCCATGATGAGCAAGTAAAAATCAGGGGCTTTCGGGTAGAATTAGGTGAAATTGCAACTGCGATTGCACAACATCCAGACATACAAGAATCTGTTGTAATTGCTAGCGATGATGCTCAAGAGAATCAACGTTTGATTGCCTATTTTGTCACAGATAAGCAGGATATTAATACACAACTATTATCCTATTTGCAGCAGAAGCTGCCTAATTATATGTTGCCATCTGCTTTTATTGTACTTGATAAACTTCCGCTTACACCTAATGGAAAAGTAGATAAGTGTGCATTGCCCAGTAGTGAGGTTATCCAGCTAAATACAAATAAATCCTTTGTCGCTCCTCGAAATTTTACAGAATTAGCTTTAGCAAAAACTTGGGAAAATCTGCTCAATACTAGTCATATTGGAGTTACGGATAACTTTTTTGACTTAGGCGGCCACTCATTTTTAGCTATTCGCTTAATGGCTCAAATTTATGATAAATTTGAACATAATCTTCCTTTATCTATTCTTTTTGAAAACCCAACTATTGAAAAACTAGCTGCAATTGTAAGTCAACCATCTCGTAAAAGTCCTAATTCTCATCTAGTAGCAATTAACTCTTCAGGTGACAAGATACCTTTCTTTTGCATACATGGTGCTGGTGGGAATATTAGTCCATACTTTAATATATCCAAAAGGCTGGGTGAAGATTATCCATTTTATGCTTTGGAAGATAGGTTAGAACAAGATAGACCCGAAGTTATTTCGGTAGAAGAAACAGCAACTCGCTACCTGCAAGAAATTCGTAAAGTGCAACCTAATAGTCCCTATCTTCTAGGTGGTCATTGTTATGGTGGTGTATTAGCCTTTGAAATGGCAAGACAATTACACAATCAGGGCGACACCGTTGGTTTATTAGTTGTCATTGATGCCATATTACCAGAAACAATAATTGAACCTACAGATGATGACGATGCTAAGTTTTTGCTTCGTATCGCTGAATCAATGAAAACTGACAGTGATGTGGATTTTTCAGTGCCTTTTGAAGAACTTCGAGATTTGCCATTAACAGAGAAATTAAATTTGATTAATAGAAAGGCGGATTTTATCTTCAGTAATGCAGAAATTCAAGATTTTCTCAGTTATTACAAACTTTTCAAACTGCATGTTCAAGCGATGCGAAACTATGTTCCCCAAGTTTATCCTCAATCCATAACTATATTTCGAGCTAGTGAGGAGATAATTCATGACTTTGATAATCCAGAATGGTCTAGTAGTGACCCTCTATTAGGTTGGGGTAAATGTTCTAGTCAACCCATTCAAACTATTGATCTTCCAGGGGATCATTTCTCGATTTTCGTTGAACCTCATATCCAAGATTTAACTAAACAGTTGAAAAGATGTATCGATAATGCTGTGTGCAATCTAAATTGATAATGGGAGTAAAAACATTATGCAGCTACCCCCAGAACCAAAAACTCCTTCTTGGTTAATAGGTCTGCAATTCGAGTCTAATCCCTTTAATTATATGGATGCGATTTCCAAACGTTATGGTGATATTGTCACTCTCATGTTTGGTTCCACACCAACAATTTATGTCAGCAATCCTTCAGGAATAAAAGAGATTTTCACAAACACTAAGGAAATTGCAGCTAGGGGTGAGTTGAACCTGGGTTTTGCTTTGATGACAGGAAATCAAGGAGTTCTCCAACTTGATGGTTTAATTCACAAAAATCGACGCAAAATATTAATGCAGACTTTTCATGGAGTACGGATGCAAGCCTGTGGAAAACATATCTGCGAACTAACAGAAAAGATTATTGGTCAGAAGAAAGTTGGAAAACCTTTCATCGCATACCCAACAATTGAAGATATTACCTTAAAAGTTGGTATAGAAGTTATCATGGGTTTAGATAAGGGAGAACGTCATGAAAAAATTAAGCATTTATTTACCTCCATTTTGAGATTAAATGTACAATCACTAATAGATAAAATTCTGCTCACTATTTTTGGAGAAAGAGATTTAGGTCGGTGGAGTCCACATGGTTATAATCTTTACCTTCGACAAGAACTTTTCCAATTACTGTTGTTTGAGGTTGAAGAACGTCGCAATCAATTAGACTTTTCACGCACCGATATGCTTTGTGATCTTATATTTGCTGAAGATGAGACAGGCCAACTATTAAGCAATGAAGAAGTGCGTGATCTCTTATTATCTCCTATATTTGCAGTTGCTGATGCTTCAGCAACTGCGATCACTTGGGCTCTGTACTGGATTCACCGTTTACCTACTGTGCGATCGCGCTTGCTATCAGAACTCGAAAGTCTTGGTGACAACCTAGACCCCATGAGCATTTTTGCACTACCATACTTGAATGCGGTTTGTAACGAAGTTTTGCGAATTTATCCAACTCAGTTATTTGCATTTCCCAGGTTAGTAGAATCAACCGTCGAGGTGATGGGCTACAAGTTAAATCCAGGAACAGTGCTTATTGCTAATATTTATTCAACACATCAGCGTGAAGATTTATATCCTCAGCCAAAAGAATTTCAGCCAGAACGCTTTTTAGAAAAACAGTTCTCTCCCTATGAGTTTTTACCCTTCGGAGGTGGTTCTCGTGTGTGTATCGGCGCAACTTTTGCCTTATTTGAAATGAAACTTATATTAGCAACTATTCTTTCACGTTATGAATTAGAACTAGTCAGCCAACGCCCAGAGCGCCCTAAATATGGAGGTTTGATTTGTTATCCTGCAAGTGGTGTAAAGATGGTCAAGCGTGGTCTTCGTCAACGTCAAGGAAAGTCACGTGAGTAAAATTTATAGTCCTACTTCAAAAGTGAAAACACTCAGATAGCTATTATGGCAGCAGATTAAGAAGAATCTGCTTGCTTGTTAAAAGTATATTTCATTATTGGGGAAATCAATATGACCATGATTAATAAAGGTGCGGTCGTTATCACAGGAACATCCACAGGTATCGGTCGAGCGATCGCACTTAAACTTACCGAGGAAGGATATCGAGTATTTGCAGGAGTTCGCACAGAAAAAGATGTGGAGTCTATTAAGCAAGCTGCATCTGGAAATTTAACACCGATTATCATGGACATCACAAAAGCCCAAGAGATAAAATCCTGTTCAGAATTTGTCTCATTGGCAATTGGTGATGAGGGATTATTTGCGTTAATAAATAATGCATATACTGGGTTTGACGGACCATTAGAATGTATACCGATAGATGATATAAGACGGAATTTTGAAATCAATGTTACAGGTCAAATAGCTGTCACACAAGCCTTCTTACCAATGCTACGAAAGGCTAAAGGTAGAATTATTAATATTAGTGCAACTTGTGGTAGATATGCTATACCGTATAGGTCGCTTTTATCTACTTCAAAAATTGCAATTGAGGCAATCACAGATTCTTTACGAATGGAGCTACGTTCCAGTGGAATTGAAGTATTGTCTATATTGCCAGAGGGAATAATTACTCTAGAGCAGGCTGACAAAGTAGAAGCTGATGGTAAAAAAGTGTTAGCTAATATGTCACCCGAAATGAAAGCTATCTATGGCAATAATTTCCAAGTATGTATAGAAGGATCTGTAGAGGGAAATCGCATCACAGGTTTACCACCTGAAAGAGTTACAGCAGCTATATTAAAGGCTCTAGAAGCTCGTAAGCCTAGAAGACAATATTTTGTAGTGCGATCGCCGTGGCAGTGGAAATTGTATGCATTGTATAAAAGGCTAGTAACCCACCAGTATTTCTATGACAATCTTTTTAAGTATTAATAGTAAATAAATGACTTCAAAAAAACAATCTCAAATTACCAACGAAATCCTTCAAGATAATTTGATTAAATTAAAGTTTAAACATTTTTTCATTACAATTATTAGTTATATATTTGGTCAAGAATTAATTACATTCATGGCCGGAAGTGGAGAAGTTGACTTAGAAGGTACAAAGTATTTGAAAATAATTTTCATTTCTCAGTTATGAATGAAGTGGAAGCATAACTATTTCACTATTTTGTATTACTTAATGGAGATTTTTCATGGTTACATCCTTTAATCAACAAGAACGGGTGTGGTTTATTACCGGTACTTCAAGTGGTCTTGGTCGAGCTTTAGCTGAAGTGGTGCTAGAAAAGGGTGAAGTAGTGGTTTTAACAGCACGAAATCCCCAGAAAGTTGAAGATTTAGCTGCAAAATACCCAGACCGTGCCATCGCAGTGCAACTTGATGTCGCGAAACCCGAAGAAGTGCGAGAAGCAGTGAAGCAGGCAACTGCTCAATATGGACGCATTGATGTACTTGTCAATAATGCCGGAGTGTCAACTATTGGAGCTATTGAGGAAGTTAGCGATGAGGAGGTTCGTCGTCTATTTGAAACAAACTTTTTTGGTGTTTTAGACATGCAACGGACAGTATTACCTTATATGCGACAGCAACGCAGTGGTCATATCCTTAATATTTCATCAATAGGTTGCTTTAGTACTGCTAATGCTTGGGGATTCTACAACAGTAGTAAACTTGCAATAGAAGGAATTTCTGGAAGTTTGGCGAGTGAAGTAGCTTCATTCGGTATTAAGGTTACTATTGTTGAACCTGGTGCTTTTCGTACTGATTTTATCAAACGTTCTGTTGTCGTAAATGATACTCAAATTGAGGATTATGAAGTATCAATTGGAAATATGCGTCAAGATATGTGGGATCACGATTTAAATGCACTTGGTGACCCTAGAAAAGCTGCTCTAGCCATGATTAAAGCCGTTGATAGTGATAACCCACCAATGAGATTGGCACTGGGATCAGATACAGTAGAAGTGATTGAAGGTGCATTGAAGTTTATGAAAGCAGAATTGGATGCTTGGAGGGAAGTATCTATGACTACTGATTCTGACGAGGTTGCAGCAGATAAAATTCAAGTTGCCAGCTAGCTGATACTGTAAAGCTGGATATAGATGTGTTGTTTATATCAGTCTCCAATGTCGGTTTTGACACAGCCAAACATGAAAATACTTCCATTTTTACTGAGACAGAAATCATCAAATATGAAGTAGCAATTTAATCCATAACCTACATGGGTACAGTATTTCGGGGTTTAAAGTCTGGATTTACTATGCAGCAAGGAATTCAGGCATTTGTAGCACACTTGCACGGGGGAACTTCAGTTTAATCAGCAGCATCAGCTAACTTTGATTACACGCAAATTAGGCTAACAACAAAGATAATCAGCTATTTGTAGGTAGCAGTTAAAAGCTATATAAATTTTCCCTAAAACCAAATAAGATTAATGTCGAAACAACCAATCAGTAGCAGTTTGCGAAATTTCCTTATTATATGGCTAGGTCAACTCGTTTCTGGGATTGGTAGCCAAATGACCGCCATTGCTTTGCAAATCTGGGTATGGTCAATTACTGGTAAAGCAACAACTCTCGCGCTGGTAGGTTTTTTCAGTTTACTTCCCAGTCTTATTATTACCCCTATTAGTGGTGTAATTGTAGACCGTTTGAATCGGAAACTATTGATAATGCTAGGTGACACTGTTGCCGTTCTCACAACAATTGTTCTCCTCTTTTTATATATCAATAAATATTTACAAATTTGGCATCTTTATGTGGCAGCAGCTTTAGTCGGTACTTTTGGTCAATTTCAATATCTGGCATATTCCGCATCAGTATCATTAATGATACCCAAGCAACACTACGATCGCGCTAGTAGTCTTGATTTCTTATCCAGTCATAGTGCAATTATGATCGCACCTGCTTTAGCAGGATATTTTTATAAATTAATTGGACTAGTTGGTATTTGGTTAATTGATATTTCCACTTTTTTAGTCGCCATTTCTAGTATCTTTTTGATACCGATACCCCAACCAGTGCAAACAGAAGAGAGTCAGGAAAATTTTTGGCAAGATATCGGGTATGGATTACGTTACTTAAATACTAATAAAAGTCTTCTATTTCTGTTGGTAGCTAACTTATTATTTATGTTTGCCCACGACCTTGGAGCTTCACTTTACATACCAATGATTCTCGCACGTACCGGTGATGATACTTTAGTTCTGGGTAACTTAATTACATCAGCTGGCTTTGGTGGTGTAATAGGAGCATTAATTGTTAATAAATGGAGAGGCTTTAAAAACAAAATTAGGGGTATTTTACTGGGGATGATAAGTATTGGATTACTGAAAATAGTATTTGGTTTGGGTCGAACTATCTGGGTATGGATTCCCATACAATTTCTATTTTCTTTGAGTTTTACTACCAGTGGTAGTGCAGATAATGCGATTTGGTTAGCTAAAGTTGCTCCCAAGGTACAAGGACGGATTTTTGCTACACGATCTTTGCTGCTGCAATTAGCTTCAGCAGTTTCGGCTTTGATTGCAGGACCTTTAGCAGATAAGGTGTTTATACCTGCATTTAGTCAGGGAGGTAGCCTTGTGGGTATTTTGGGAGAAATATTTGGGACTGGTACTGGTGGGGGAATCGCGATGTTGTACGTAATTTGCTCGATATGTATGTTTTTGGTAGGGTTAGCTGGGTTTAATGTTCCGTTGCTACGAAATTTGGAAAAGACTGTACCTGACCATGATGAGGTTGCGATGTAGTCTGTAAAATAACCGAAGCGTAAAATTTGCCTCTACGCTAATCCACCCTCGTTTTCGCTCTCAAACCTTGCCCTCACTCAACTTAATGGTAAAATTATTGAGACTAATTTTCATTAAAGTTTGACAATCGCTAGCGATGACAATCACCTTAACAATCAAAGACTACGATGAACTTTTGGAGGCAAACAAGGAAAGTAGCACCTACTACCCAGCTTTAGAAGTATATGAGTATCTTGAGGAAATACCCAAACAGCTCGGTAAAGGTTACTATCGAAAAATTGAAGTGTATCCTGAACTTACATTAGCTATTATTGATAAAAAATATAAGCACGACACAATAATGAAAGTCCCTGTAAGTAATCATCCTCTCCAGTTTGGTGCTTTAGCTTCAGGGATGTATACAGATACTGGTGAGCAGGTTAGGGGAGGACCTACATTTATTTCTGGTAGTGGAGTTCAACAAAAATATGATACATATTATCGCCATTCCCAAAGGATGATGGGTGTTGACATAGAAATGCCACCCCAGTTGCTAAGGACTTTTTTTCCTGGAAAAGATGGAGAAATGCTACCTCAGTTGGAATTTTTGGCAAAAGAAAGCGATTGGCAAACATTAATTCATTCCAAAACTAATCCAGCAATTCAAGATGTGGTGCTGCAAATGATTAACTGTCCTTATCAGGGAATAGTCAAGCGGATGTATTTGCAGGGTAAGGTCATAGAATTGATGGCTTTGCAGTTAGCTCCTTTTTTGCCAGATAGTAAGCTCACGCAATTATCACCACGATTAAAAAGAGACACTATTGCCAAAATTCATTATGCTAAAGAAATTTTACAAGCACGTTTAGAGAATCCACCCTTGTTATCAGAGTTGGCAAAACAGGTAGGTGTGAGTGAGACTACCCTGCAAAAAGGGTTTCAGATGCAGTTTGGAACAACTGTGTTTAGTTATTTGACGAATCAGCGTATGGAACAAGCCCATCACCTGCTACAGAATAGTGATTTAACGGTTGCGGAAGTTGCTAACATTGTGGGCTACTCTCATTTAGGACATTTCGCAGCTGCGTTTAAACGCAAGTTTGGTATCACACCAAAAGAATGTTGTTTGGGCAAAAATCTTGTTTTGGGACTATAAATGCTGTTTTGGGATAGACTCGACTAACTGTATTCTTCTACACTTTGGTTTATTGCAATTAAGAAATATACGCAATAAGTAGTATTGTTGGTTGTGTAGGGAGTGGTATGAAAAGTTGGCGATCGCTTAAGATTTATCTCTGGTTGGTAGTGAGTGCAGCCGGGATCATCGGTGGTATACTTGCTCAACCTGAACAGGCATTAGCATCAAAAAAAGAGCAGGATACAGTTATCACAAGAATTAAAACACTCCGCGAAACCGAGTTTCCAGCTACTAGTATCAAAGATTTACTGTCGCAATCACCAACTCCTGATACTCAATCAATTGTACTAATTACCGGAGTCAAGACAAATCCCACAGATAAAGGTGTGGAGGTAATTTTAGAGACAGTCCGGGGTGATAAACTGCAAGTCGCCAATCGTAGTACGGGTAATAATTTTATTGTCGATGTCATCGGTGGACAGTTGCGTTTATCGAATGGTGATGCTTTCACGTTTAAATCAGAAAAACCCCTGGAGGGAATTACTCAGATAACAGTTACGAATATTGACGCAAATACCGTGCGGGTAACCGTAGTTGGCGAGAAGGCTTTACCTGCGATTGAGTTATTTGATGGGGATGAGGGGTTGATTTTTGCAGTCGTATCTACAACAACATCTGCACAGCAACCGGAAACACCACAAACTGAAGAAAAGCCAGCAACAGAGAAACCCGAAGAAACACCCGCAGCGCAGCAGGATGAACTAATTGAGTTAGTGGTGACAGGAGAGCAAGACAGCTATCGCGTACCAGATACCTCAGTGGGAACGAGAACAGATACGCCATTGCGGGATATTCCCCAGTCGATTCAGGTGGTACCGCAACAAGTGCTGCAAGATCGTCAAGCCAGAAGCATCACAGATGGATTGGAAAATGTTAGCGGTGTCACCTCAATTTCTACCGCAGCTGGAAGTAGAGACGTTTTTACTATTCGAGGCTTTGCAAATTATGGCAACGCTCTTGTAAATGGACTACCTGGTAGCATCACTAGTGATGGTATCTTTATCAATGTGGAAAGGCTAGAAGTGTTGAAGGGTCCAGCTTCCGTCTTGTATGGAGAAATTTTATACGGTGGTCTGGGTGGAATTATTAACTATGTGACTAAACAGCCACTGCGCGATCCGTTTTACGAAGTCAGTGCAACGATTGGTAGTTTTAATGACTATCAGGGGACAATCGATTTCTCTGGACCTTTAAATGATTCTAAAACTGCTCTCTATCGCTTTAATACTGCTTATCGAAGTAATGAGACTTTTGTTGATTTTAACGAGTTTACACAGATCTCCATTGCTCCCAGTTTGAGCTTGAACCTGGGTAAAAATACAGACCTACTTATAGAGGGTGATATTACTAGAATGGAAAGAAATGGACAGCAACCTGACGGACCGCCAGCAGTGGGTACTATACTACCAAACCCTAATGGAAAAGTACGCCGTAGTTTTAACTCAACAGGACCAGTAACAGATAACCTAACCATCGTTGGTAACGTCGGGTATCGCTTAGAGCATCAATTCAATGAAAACTGGAAGTTGCGAAATGCATTCCGTTATCAGTTTTACGATGACGATGATCGAGATGGAAAACCTTATTTTTTCCCCACTAGTCTAGAGGCTGATAATCGTACGTTGAATCGACTCGGTGTTATTGGCAGTCAATTTTACGACACCTACTATTTAGATACCAACTTACTAGGTAAATTCAACACTGGCTCAATCAATCATCAACTCCTGGTTGGGTTTAGCTTGAATCGATTTACAGTTGATAGCAGCTATGAAGATGAAATTCCCGCTGCTCCAGTAGATATCTTCAGCCCAGTCTATGATCAAACCATCGTTTCTACTGGTGTTCCTAATAGAAGCAGGTTCACAACCAGAGATACGCTTGGCATTTATCTCCAAGATCAAATTACCCTTGCAGAGAACTTGAAGCTTCTTTTAGGCGGACGGGTGGATTTCTTTGAGGAGCGCGAAACGAATCGAATTACAAACGTAGAAACAAGCCAATCAGACACCGCATTTAGTCCACGAGTGGGGATTGTTTATCAACCGATCCAGGCCATTTCTTTGTATGCCAGTTTTGCTCAATCCTTTCAACCAACCATTGGCACATCAGCTAGCGGAGAAGCATTCGAGCCAGAGCGAGGAACGCAGTATGAGGTTGGTATCAAAGCTGACTTGAGCAGCAAACTTTCTACCACCCTCGCCTTCTACGATCTGACTCGCACCAATGTGACGACAACCGATCCTGATAATCCTAACTTTTCGATTCAAACGGGAGAACAAAAAAGTCGAGGTATTGAGCTAGATATCAGTGGTGAAATTTTACCGGGATGGAACATTATTGCAGGCTATGCCTACAACGATGCCAAAGTCACAGAAGACAATGATATTCCAGTTGGTAATCGATTATTTGCTGCTCCCAAACACTCATTCAACCTGTGGACAACCTACAGAATCCAACAAGGTGATTTACAAGGACTGGGATTTGGTTTAGGGTTCTATTATGTTGGAGAAACAGCAGGAAATTTGGCGAATACCTTCGAGGTACCAAGTTACTTCCGTACCGATGCAGCTATTTTTTATGAACGTGACCAATTCCGCGCTGCTCTAAATTTCCGTAATCTCTTTGATGTAGAGTATTATCGAGCTATTGGATCTGAAACCTTGGTGGGTATAGGCGAACCTTTCACCATTCAAGGGACGATTTCATGGAGGTTTTAGGTTGTTGAGGAACAAAAATTTAAGAGGCTGTTTGTGAAGTCTAAATCAATACCAACTCTGGCGATTGGAAATCGCAGCTACATGGATGCCTAAGCCAGGAAGTCACCCTCTTGACTCGGCTACAAAACCGTGCATGAAGTCGTTAGATTCACACGACTCCTCAGTAACTTGGTGCATGTCACGCATACCTAAGAGGATGTTTGAAAAGTCGGCAGTTGAGTAAAAAAAGCTCTCAGGGCATAAGCTGTAAATACGTACATACAGCACCATTGAGAGCGATGAGTAAAGCATACTCTAGTAACTTGACCCAAGACGAGTGGGAATTATTAGAACCGTTAATTCCAGCAGGCAAAAAAGGTGGTCGTCCGAGAATGGCAGATATGTGGCAAGTTATCAACGCGATTTTCTATGTGTTGACACAAGGGTGTACTTGGCGAAACCTGCCGGGAGACTTCCCGAATTGGCAAACAGTATATACATACTTTCGGAATTGGCGGCAAGACGGGACGTGGGTGAGCATTCACGATCAACTACGGGATTGGGTGAGAGTGGACAACGAACGGGCGGTTAGCCCATCAGAAGCGATAATCGATAGTCAAAGTGTAAAAACAGCAGCGATGGTCAATCAAGATGTGGGATATGATGCAGGCAAAAAGATCAAAGGACGCAAGCGGTTTTTGACAGTGGATACATTAGGTCTAGTACTGCGAGTATTAGTGAGCGCTGCTAGTGTGGACGAATGCTCAGGTGGTAAACAAGTACTCCAGAAAGTTAAACAGATGGGAAACAGGATTTCACGTCTTTCTACTAGGCACTTCCAAATAATAAAATGTCCCGCCCTCGCGTTGCGCCTGGGGGCGCAACGCCCACCATTCCTTGGGTTGAGCCGAAATATATTTGATAGGGCGGGACATTTTATTTTCTGGAGATCCCCTATCTGGGTTGATGGTGGTTACGACGGCAACCCCTTTATGCAGTTGGTGATGGATTTGTACCGATGGATTGTCCAAGTTGTACTGCGACCCCATGAACGCAAGGGTTTTGTTTTGTTACCTAAACGTTGGGTAGTAGAAAGAACCTTTGGCTGGCTGACTAGATGTCGGCGTTTGAACAAAGATTATGAACTATTACCTCAAACTTCTGAGACCTTTATCTATCTTGCTATGATTCGCATCATGGTCAGGCGTTTGGCATAAATTTTTACCGCTCAACACTTTTCAAACATCCTCTTAGAATTTCGATGGATGCCAAGGTAGGAATCAAAATCGGGGAGTTTGACAGAGGAGGAAAAACTCGTGTCGTGACGACAGCATTTGACCATGACTTTTCAGATTGCCCAACGCTGACTCCTTATGGAATTTTTCTGCCAACTGAGGGGGAACTATTTTTGTTTTTCGTGCAGTCGAAATTAACTGCTGATTGTATAGTTGATCGACTCGAAGATTGGTGGGTATATGTGAAAAACAGATTACCCACATCCGCAAAATCGTCATTAATCAAGATAACGGACCAGAAAACCATTCTCGGCGAACTCAATTTATGTACCGTATCCTTGAGTTTGCCCACAAGTTTCAACTGACAATTCAATTAGCTTACTATCCACCCTACCACAGTAAATCTAACCCGATTGAGCGGGCTTTTGGCTGGCTTGAACAGCATTGGAGTGGTAGCTTACTAGATAGCGTTGATACTGTGCTACAGTTCGCTTCAACCCTCACTTTCAAGCAGAAAAATCCCGTAGTTACTTTGGTTGACAAGGTTTACCACACAGGGGTCAAACTTACAGAAGTTGCAATGGCAGAAGTTGAACAACAGATTCAACGTTTACCAAACTTGAAAAAATGGTTTGTTGAAATCTTTAGCTCTTCTGCTTGATTTTTGGATCATTTTTTTATTGGAATACTCTAAATGCTCACAATTATTTCTTTGCGTCGCTTCACCCGTCTGATGCTTTTGAGTATCTTAATAGTCATACTGATTTTGGCTTGTAAAACAACTCATGACACCAGTATAACTAGCTATAAACAGCCTGTTGAGAATTGCCGAACCGTCCAACATATAATGGGTAGCACCTGCGTTCCTCGTAACCCTCAACGGGTAGTGAATCTTGCACCAGATAATTTAGCCAATAGCTGGGCGTTAGGCGTCCGCCCTATTGCATCAGCTTATTCTACGAGTTCTCCTATGCCAAAATATCTTCAAGATAAAGTAGCTCAAGTAGAGTCTGTTGGCAATTATGGTAACCCGAACATAGAAAAGATTTTGAGACTTAAACCAGATCTAATTATTTCTGGTTCTGAGTTGAAAGGTATTTACAAACAGTTGTCTTATATTGCACCCACAGTAGTACTCAATACCTCCTTTCCTTCACCCCCCTGGACAGATCTCCTAGAGGAACTTGCTACTGTTTTGGGTAAAGAGGAAGTTAGCAAGCAATTGATAGATCAGTATTGGCAACGAGTGGAGAAACTGAAGCAAGCTTTGGATATTGGTGCAGACTCTTCAAAAGAGAGTCGTTGCAAAAATATGGAGATATCTATTGCCAATATAACTTCAGAATATGGCATTGGGTCTTATGGAGAAAAGCATTTCTCTGGGTCGGTTTTGAAAGATATTGGTTTGCAACGTCCTAAATCACAGAGAGGGGATTTTTTCTATATCAACACAATAATTTCAAAAGAAAAAATATCTGATATTGATGGGGATGCTCTCTTCGTTGTATCTTGGGAAAGGGAAGATGATAAAAAGACGTTAAATAAGCTCAAACAAAGTTCTTTATGGTCACAACTTGAAGTTGTTCAAAAAAACAAAGTTTATGTTGTAGGCGTACATTGGCATAATTCAGATATTTTTGCGATTTATGCCATCCTTGATGATCTGGAAAAATACCTTGGGAAGGGAGCATCCCAATTTTTGAAAAACACAGGGGGGAGAAAATGGCTTCGCGAGTAACCATCGCGAAGTAAATTGGCTGATTAATCTTGCGATTCCTCCTCTTGGAGTTCAGAGCCAGTAATATCGACCAAACAATCATCCAGAACGTGAATTGCTTTCTGTAGCTCATCAAAAATACTACGTCTCATAACAGACATCATTGCATCTATGTGGGCAACCGTACCTGCCTTGCCCAAATGCTTGTATTTAATTAGCTTTTCGGATGTTGCACTTTGAAATGAAGGTTGGGTACTTTGTAATTTATAGTACCAATATTTCTTAGTATTTTGTCGTACCTGATAACGTGCAACCCAAGATCCTTCCACTCGTGAGAGGTTAAGGTAATGGCACATTTGTCAAGAGGGTGCAGGAAAAGGAGACAAATCCAGCTTTGAGGCTGGTTTTCGCAGGGCTTTAACCACTCCTAAATCTTGATTCTCTTTTGCAGCA